>ERZ772772.302-NODE-302-length-30657-cov-4.052350_pt1 | contig 30657 bp, 31 predicted proteins | sample MGYA00511484_ERZ772772 | MGnify/ENA primary metagenome ERZ772772 (study PRJEB29015, sample SAMEA2737913) | human oral metagenome | biome: human oral; feature: human-associated habitat; material: dental | place: China | collected 2088 ... | reverse complement strand
TGCATCGCCGGCTGTGAATCACGTCACGGCGTAACGCATGAAGATCCTCCTCTCCGCAACAGGGCCCGCCTCCGGGCCCGAACTGAAATCAATCCGAGGGTCACTCTAACAAAAGTACCATGGGCTGTCAAGGCCGGAGGAAAAGCCGGTTCATGGAGAACTCCTTGACGCTCTCGCGAGTTTCTGATAGCCTGAGGCAGGCGAAGAGGGGCCCTGTGCAAACGGGTCCGTCCACAGATCGCCGACATCGTTGATCGCTGGCGTCACCCGTTAAAGACATCGGCGTTGAGGCCGAAGGGGGGCTTTTCGATGCATCGTCCGGCAACGTGATCGAACATCCATAGTGCACGTGCTGCATCGTCGTTCCGTTCGGCCGGACGTCGGGAGGCTCTTTGACGTCGGTGTTCCACCCCCTGTAACTCGGCTCCATCCGGTCCGTTCGGTTCAATCTCGTCTGTTGTCCCCTAGAGGAGGTCGACCGTCATCATGAGCTTCGTCACGCGTTTTGTTCGGGCCACGGCCGCGCTTTTTCCGTACACATTTTCCCCGGTCCGGGCGGCGGAGAACGGCCCGTTCGAGCGCGACGAAAATCCCAACGGAAACACTTTCATCCTCCTCTCATCAGCCGCTTCGTAGAGGCCGAGTCCGACGACAAGGGCGGGGCGGTCATCGTCTTTGGCCGGGTTAAATTTCGAGGCGTTTTTATTGGTTGGGTTTTATTTCTGCCGCTGCATTCCATTTGACAAGACACATACTGTCTTGCGGCTGAACGGGTTTGTTAAAAGAGGGTTTGATCTTGGACGCACTGAAGATAGTCAGGGTAAGGAAAGCCCTTGGTTTGAAGAGGGAAATGGTCGGCGTCAGGTTTATGCCGTACCAAAAGGAATATGATTTATCGGAGGCGGAGGAAAGACGACATATCGCATTGTGTGAGGTCGTTTCCGACGCAAGCAGGGGTATTCACGGCAAGACAAGATCCGGCATGTTGAGTTGTAAGGCTGCCGGATACCTTATAGGTTTGGAGGAGGCTCCATCCAACATCAGAAGCGGCCTGGAGGACTACCTCAATGAAAAATATGCGAGCTACTCGATCTCCCATCAGGTTTCAAACAGCAAAGATTACATCGATCACTCGATTTACGGTGTAGAGGCATTTCCTGTAAATCATGATGTAAACGGTGCGGACATCGTTATTTTTATAACGACGGCAAAGAACGTAATGAGGATAATGCAGGGATACGCAAGGTATTATGGCGTTGCCGGGAATTTATTGACCATGGGGGTCCACGGTGTCTGCAGCGACTTGATCTCCAGGTCTTTTGTAAATAACGACATCAACATATCCCTGTTAAGCCCCGACTCCAGAGACAGGGGCAACTTCGATACAAGGGAAATGGGGGTTTCCATTCCGGTCAATATGCTGGAGACGGTGCTGGACGGCATCCTGGAAACGGTCAACCTGACGGAAAACAATGCTCCCAAGCGGGAGATCCTGGCGCGTTTGGAGTATCCGGAGGAGCTCGGTTTCCCCATTCGCATGAACTATGACTACGCTATCCAGGCAGCGGAGTATTCCCGATATTGCGAAGAATGCATGCAGTATGATTCGGAGAACGGCTAGATGTTTGCGGATTACGTAGCTAAAGTTGCTGATTTGTTGGCACTGCAGCGCCGGATAGTTGGGGTAAGGTTTATTCCGTTCGAGTTGGAATATGGAAGGACGGACGCAGCGGAGATCAAGGGCAAAGGCAGATTGTGCGCTTTTGTCAATAAAGCGTGTCATGGGGATAAACTGAAGGTGAGGCGGGAGAATTTCTCCTGTTCCGGCGGGCCTCATCAGTTGGGGCTGAAGCCCGTCCCCGAGTTGGATGGATCCGGAAGGTTGATGAGCAAGTGCGGGCTGTACTCGGACTACAGTATCGGAAGAGAGGTAACAAAAAGCTTCATGAGAATCTCTCAGGAGATTTACGGTCTCGAGATAGGCCCGCTGGCAGAGATGCCGGAGGCAGATGTTGTCGTGATGCTGGGCATGTCGGAGCAGATGATGAAGATTGTAAGGGGCTACTCCTATCATTATGGCCGTCCTCAGAATTTTGTCTCCGTGGGAAATGCCGCGATGTGCAGCGACCTGATCGCAAAGCCGTTTGTACGGAATGATATCAATGTTTCGCTGATGTGCTGCGGAGCCCGGACCTCTACGGTCAGCGACGAAGGAGAACTGGGTATCGGGATGCCGGTCAATATGTTCGAAGGGGTTTCGGAGGGAATCCTGAAAGTCTTCGGCAACAACAAAATGGAGGTGTAATTTTATGGGAGTCGTTCTCAGGAAGCTGTACGTTTGGGTGGCCATATCGATTGTGTTGATTGCGGGATGCGCCAAGGGGAATGCGGAGCCCGTCGTCCGAGTGGGAACCAATCCCTCCTTCGCTCCGGCCAGCTACAAAAACGATAAAAGAGAGCTGACGGGGTTCGAGCATGATGCTTTCGAGGAGATTGGAAAGAGAATGGGCCGGAAGGTCGAATGGGTGGAGATAGGCAGTCTGGACAACCTGTTCGGCAGTTTGGATGCCGGGAAAATAGACACGATTGCATTTCAGATATCCATCAACGAAGCCAGGAAGAAAAATTATATATTCTCCGACGTGTACGGATACAATAAAATTTATCTGATGGTCAGGGAGGACTTCAAGTATGACACCCTGGACGACCTCCAGGGGTACGCGGTTGAGATCGAGCCGACTCATTCCTTTTATCCGATACTGATGGAGTACAACAACGCGCTTCCAAAAGACAGGCAGATCAAGGTCATCCCATCGGGAGCCGGCTCCCTGTTCGACGCCATCGAGCAGGGGAAATCCGATGCGGGACCGATAACGGACGTGGCCTTTAAGGCCAGGCTGGAGAAAAAGCCCTACAAGCTGAAGATAGCGGGGCATCCCGTCGTCCTGGAGAAAAACGCATACCCATTTTCCAAAAATGCAGATCCGGAACTGATCCGTGCCGTCAATGACGCTATCGCTTCCATGCTTCGGGATGGAACGCTGAAAAGGATTTCCGAGCAGTACTACAAGGTGGACGTTACCCAGCCCGAATGAAAAGGCTTGCCGTTCAGGGTTTTTGTTGTGAGGATTGAAGCGAGAAACTATTTCTTCCCGAGGCTGCACGTTTTTTGTGGAGCGCCAGGAGTAAAGCACAGGGAATGAGCTCTTCCAGAGGGCAAGGAGTGCCGTACCGAGCGACGTCTGCGGTTGTTCCTCGCCCTCCATTCTTGAGGTATCGTTATTTTTCGACATGTAAGAACGCAAGGGCAATTTTTTGAGAATATGAGATGGAGCTTCCCGCATTGAGAGACTGGCATGGTCAGGTTTGATTTTAATTTTTTCGTCAACTGCATATTTGAAATCATCTTTAAGGTTCCCTACACGCTTTATCTGGGGTGCGTGTCCTTCGCATTGTCGATTTTCATAGCGATTATGCTGGTTGCCCTGAGAGGATCAAAGATCGCCCCGGTCAGGGGGCTGGCAGGATTGTACATATCGTTTTTCAGGTCGACCCCTTATATCACTCAACTGTTTATATTTTATTACGGATTGCCTCAAATTTTTTTCTCACTGCGGTCGATATCCGCGGAAACGGCCTTTATCGTATCCGTAGCGTTGAATACCTCGGCGTTCAATGCAGAGATCATAAGAGGAGGGTTGATGTCCGTGGATAAAGGACAGAAGGAGGCCGCCATATCTATAGGATTGAGCAAATTTCAAACGATGAAAGAAATTATAGTTCCTCAGGCTTTCATAAGCATTTTCCCCTCTCTGGGCAACGCGCTTGTCGGCACCATAAAAAATACGGCGGTCGCGTTTACCATCGGCGTAGTGGAGATACTTTCACAGGCCAAGATAGCGGCCGCGATCGGCTACAATTTTATGGAGGCGTACATTGCGGCCGGAATCGTATACTGGTTGCTGATCGTTTGCGTGGACCTCATTCAAAAACAACTCGAGGTAAGAATTTACCGGTTTTTATAAAGGTGAGCCTTCATGCTTCAAGTGACGGGGTTGGAAAAAAGTTTTGGAAGCTTCAAGGTGCTCAAGGGCATTACCTTTCGGATTGACGATGGAGAGGTAGGGGTCATCATTGGCCCGTCCGGAACAGGCAAATCCACTTTGCTGAGATGCATCAATTTTATAGAAAAGCCCGACGGAGGAAGCATAAAGATAGGCGACCTGTCGGTTGATGCCGGCAGGTCGTCGGAAAGACAGATCCGAAGGCTGAGAAACAAGACCGCGATGGTCTTCCAAAACTATTGTCTGTTCAAGAATAAAACTGTTTTGGAAAACATCATGATGCCCCTGGTTTTGGTTCAGAAGAAAAAGAGAGAGACTGCGTTGGAGATTGCGTTACAGCTGCTGGAACAGGTAGGATTGAAAGACAAACAGCATTGCTATCCCTCCAGGCTGTCGGGAGGTCAGCAGCAAAGGGTGGGAATTGCCAGGGCCCTGGCGGTAGACCCCGAGATCATATTATTCGACGAGCCGACGTCTTCGTTGGATCCTGAACGGGTGGGAGAGGTTTTGGCGATCATTAAGGATTTGGCCGACAAGAAGCGGTGCAGTATGCTGATAGTAACGCATGAAATGAATTTTGCGATGGAAATCTCGGATAAGGTCTTTTTTATGGACGACGGAATGATGACGGACGAGGGAGCGCCCGATAATTTGAGGGGAAACAGCGCGAATAAAAAGCTCTGCAGTTTCCTGAACGGTTTCATCAGGTAGGAGGACAACCCTGCTCGCGGAGGCGGATACGACTCCTGCTCTGAAACTTACAGGGTGGGGGCGGAGGTTTGATGAAACCACTGTAAGCCCAAGGAGGCAGATCAAAGATTTGTCGTTTCGTCCCTTAGGGCATCGGGGCACCGCTGCTGTATTGAGAACGTGAGCTCTCGGGAAGTTCCTTGACGCTCCCGCGCGTTTCTGATAGCCTGAGACAGGCGAAGGGGGCGCTCTGCAGACAGGTCCGTCCGCAGAGCGCCGGCATCGCCGAACATCGGCGTTATCCGTTAAAAGCATCGACGTCGAGGTCGGGGTGAGAGGTCGGAAGGAGGGCTTTTCGATGCGTTGTCCGGAAACGTGATCGAACACGCGCAGTGCACGTGCTGCATCGTCGTCCCGTTCGGCCGGACATCGGGAGTCTCCCTGACGCTGGCGCCCCTCCCCTGTCACTCGGCCTCGTCCGGTCCGTTCGGCCCAATCCCGTTTGTTGTCCCCTAGAGGAGGTCGACCGTCATCATGAGATTCGTCACGCGCTTTGTTCGGGCCGCGGCTGCGGCCGCGCTTTTCCTGCTTGCATTTTCCCCGGTTCAGGCGGCGGAGAACAACCCGTTCGAGAACTACAAAAGCCCCAACGGAAACACCTTCGTCCTCACCCTGTTTCAGAATCCGAGGACCCTGGACATCCAGAAGACCAACGCGGACTACTTCATCCCGCTCCAGATCTACAGCCGTCTCGTGGAGGCCGAGCCCGACGGCAAGGGCGGTGCGGTCATCGTCCCCGGCCTGGCCGAATCCTGGGACATCTCCGCGGACGGCAGGACCTACACCTTCCACCTGCGCAAAGGGGTCAAGTTCCATAACGGCGCGGAGTTCAAGGCGGACGACGTCCTGTTCACCATCGACAAGATGATGAACCCGGAGGAAAAGACGCTCAACACCGACACCTTCGAGATGATCGCCGGGGCCAAGGAGCGGCTCTCGGGCAAGGCCGAGACGGTCGGCGGGGTCAGGGTGATCGACGACTACACCGTGGAGATCGTCCTGGAGACCCCCTACGCTCCGTTCCTCGCGAACCTGACCGACGCCCCGGCGTCGATCTTCAATCGCAAGGCCGTCACCGAGGGAGGGGAGAAGTTCGGCTTCGATCCCCAATATACCGTGGGGACGGGCTGGATGAAGTTCGGGGGCTGGAAACCCGATCAGGAGATCAACCTGGTTCGGAACGACGAGTACTTCGGCAAACGCCCTTCCATCGACGGCGTTCGCTACCTGATCAACATCGATCCGACGACGGAGCGCATGATGTTCGAGAATGGGGAGCTCGACGTGATGACCCTCGGCAACGCGGCCACCTACAAGTACTTCACGGAGAGCGAGGCATGGAAGCCCCTGACCCGCTCCTTCGAGCGTCCCGGCCTGACCTACATGATGTTCAACTGCAAGACGAAGCCCCTGGACGACGTCCGCGTCCGCAAAGCCATTCAGAGGGCCGTCGACCGCAGCGCGCTGAACACGCTCTTCTTCAATGGGACGGGGGTTCCCATGGACGGCGTCATCCCTCCGATGATCCCCGGCTACACCAAGGACCTGCCCCACATCCCCTTCGACCCGGACGAGGCCCGGGCGCTCCTCAAGGAAGCGGGGTTCGAGAACGGGTTCGACCTGCTTCTGATCCAGAACAACAGCAGCAAGTACACCCACCCCATCAACGAGGCCGTCCAGGCCATGCTTGCGCCCCTCGGCGTGAGGCTTACGATCAAGAACCTCGACATGAGCGCCTTTTGGGACACCGTGATGAAGGGCGACGACGGGTTCGGAATCTTCATCGGCCCTATGACCGCCGGCATCCCCGACGCCGATACCTTCTTCTTCCGCTTTTCGGCGCTGGGAAGCCAGTCGGTGGGCCTCAACCTCGCCGATCCGGAGCTGAGCGCGAAAATCTACAGGGCTCGGGAGATGAGCGACGTCGATGCCCGCATCGCACTGAACCGTGAACTGGAGAAGGAGATCGCTTTCGACAAGGCCCTCTACCTGCCGATCGTCTCCGGCAAGGGCGAATGGGTGCTGAGCCCGCGCCTGAAGAACTTCCATCTCTCGTGGCAGGGCTGGGCGGCCGGGGCGACGCGGGATCTGGAGCTCGACCCGGCCTATGGCAAATAACACCGCCCTTTTGTAGGCCGACATGCTGACCTATACAGCCAGGAGGATGGCCCTGACGCTGCCGCTGCTCGTCGGGGTCATCTTTCTGACGTTTCTTCTGATGAACGTCATCCCCGGAAACCCCTTCAGCGGGATGCTCGTTCAGAAGCAGGACCCCGCCGTCGTCGCGCGCCTCATGGAGAGCTTCGGCCTTAACGATCCCGTCCACGTTCGCTTTTGGCGCTATCTTACGGGCATCCTGCACGGGGACCTCGGCGTTTCCCTGTCTCAGAACCGCCCCGTGGCGGACATCCTGGCGGAGGTCTTCCCCAACACCTGCAAGTTGGCGCTGTCGTCCTCCCTTCTGACCTGGATCTTCGGCATCTCGGCGGGGATAGGGGCCGCGCTGCTCCATGGAAGGTTCTCCGACAGGGCGATCACGGCCTTCGCCGTGTTCGGGATTTCGACCCCCACCTTTTGCTGCGCCGTGCTGCTGCAATATTTTTTGGCCTACAGGCTCAAGTGGTTCCCCGTCTCGGGATTTTTTCGCCTGGAACACCTCGTGCTGCCCTCCCTGGTCCTGGGCTGGTACGGGGCGGGCTCCGTGGTGCGCCTCGTGCGCTCCAGCATGCTGGACGCCATGAACGCCGACTTCATCCGCACGGCGAACATGAAGGGGCTTGGCCGGACGCGCATCGTCCTTCGCCACGCGCTGAAGAACGCGCTTCCCCCCGTCGTGAACCTGCTGGCGATGCAGTCCGCGTCCCTCTTCGGCGGCGCCGTCATCACCGAGTCCATGTTCTCCATCCCCGGGCTGGGGTCGCTCTCCCTCAATGCGCTCGTCTCGCGGGACATGCCCCTGCTGCAGGGGGCCATCCTGCTCTCCACGTCCGTGGTCATCCTGGGAAATCTCGTCGCCGATCTTCTCTGCGCGGCCATCGACCCGCGCCTTCGCCGCTGAACCCCCATGAACCCGCCGGCAATGGACAGGCCCCTCGCGCTTCGCGCTCTGAGGCTCATAAACGACTTCGCGATGCGGAAGAAGCTGGGGACCGTCAGCGCACTCCTGATCCTCTGTTTTATCCTGCTGGCCGTCCTGGCCCCGCTGCTGGCGCCCTACGACCCCGCGCTTCCGAACTACAGGGAATTCCTCCAGCCGCCCTCGGCGCAGCACTGGATCGGAACGGACGCCATGGGGCGCGACGTTCTGAGCCGCATCCTCCATGGAACGCGGATCTCCCTGATCACCGCGTTCGTCCCGACATTCCTCTCCCTGGCCCTGGGCGCGCTTCTCGGGATGACGGCCGCCCTCTCCGGCCGGAAGGTCGACGCGCTGATCATGCGCACCGCGGACATTGTGCTCGCCTATCCCTTCATGATTCTGGCCATGGCGATGATCTACAATCTGGGCGCGGGGTTCGTCAACCTTCTCCTCGTCCTCTGCCTGACGGGATGGGCTAGGACGGCGCGCATCGTCCGGTCGGAGACCGCGAGGCTGAAAACAAGCGGTTTCGTGGAGGCCGCACGGACGACCGGGGTCGGGCGGATCCGAATCATGGCCCGCCATATCCTGCCGAACATCCGGCAAACCCTTCTGGTCCTGTACACGGTCAACGTCCCGGGAGCCATCCTCTCCGAGGCGGGGCTGAGCTTTCTGGGGCTTGGAGCTCAGCCCCCTCTGACCAGCCTCGGGCTGATGGTCGCGCAGGGGCGCGAACACCTCTTCAACGCCCCCTGGATCTCCCTGGGCCCCGCCTTCTGCGTCCTTCTGCTGGCCATGTCCTTCAACTTCCTGGGGGACGGAATCAGGGAGTACCTGGACCCGGGGACGGGAGGCCCTGTACGGCGATGAACGACGTCCTCAGGCTCCGCAACGTGACGATCGGGCTTCGGCACGGGCGGTCGGAGCGCGTCCTGATCGAGGGGCTGGACCTCGCCGTCCCTCCCAACCGGATCGTCGGGCTGGTGGGCGAATCGGGAAGCGGAAAAAGCGTGACCGCGTCGGCGGCGATGAACCTCCTCCCGGCCCCCCTCCACGTCCTGAGCGGAGAGGTGCTCTTCAAGGGGGAGAACCTGCTGAACATGACGGACAGGGAGCTGAGAGCGCTCAGGGGACGCGAGATGTCCATGATTTTTCAGGAGCCGTCGCGGGCACTGAACCCTCTTCTGACCGTCGGGGAACAGATCGGAGAGCTTTTTGCGGCACACGGCGGCCTATCCCGAAGGGAGCGCCGGGAACGGGCCATCGAGCTTCTGCGGAGCGTGGGGATCCGCGACCCCCGGTCCCGATACCGGGAGTATCCCCACGAGTTCTCGGGGGGAATGCAGCAGAGGATTCTCATCGCCATGGCCGTGGCGCTGCGCCCGTCCCTTATCGTGGCGGACGAGCCGACCACGGCCCTCGACGCCACGGTTCAGGTCCGCATCCTCGAGCTCCTGAAGCGCCTTCAGGAGGAGACGGGGGCCTCGATCCTCCTGATCACGCACGATCTGAGGGTCGTCGCCTCGCTGTGCGACGAGGTCTGCGTGATGTACGCGGGCGAGCTGGTCGAGAGGGCGGATGTCTTCACGCTCTTCGAAAATCCGCAGCATCCCTATACCCGAGGGCTGATGGAGTCCGTCCCCAGGGCGGACGTCTTCCGCGGCCTTCCACGATGCATGAAGGGGCAGGCCCCGGAACGCTTTTACGAGCTGGACGGATGCCGCTTCGCCCCGCGCTGCCCCAGGAGCCGGCCGATTTGCCTCCGGGAAAAACCGGCATTCCAGTGGAAAAACGATCACGGGGAGAACGGATGCCGTGTTCGGTGTTTTTTCCCGATCGATACCCCGGACGGGAGAAGGGACGGACGATGAGCGTTCCCCTGGCGGAGTTCAGAAACGTGGGGATGATTTTTCCCCGAAACGGTATTTTTTCCTTCGGACGCGGGGAGACCCTGGCGCTCCACGGCGTCGACCTGACCTTTCGGCGCGGGGAAACGCTGGCGCTGGTGGGCGAGTCGGGAAGCGGGAAAAGCACCCTGGGCCGGATCCTGAACGGCGCCCTGCGCCCAAGCCGGGGGTCCGTGCTCTACAGGGGAAGGGACCTGAACGGCCTGCGTGGGAGGGAAAGGCGGGACGCGATGCGGAACATCCGCATGGTCTTCCAGGATTCCGCCTCCGCGCTGAACCCCAACATCTCCATACACGCCAGCCTGCTGGAGCCGCTGGAGGCGTTCGGGATCGCAGAGGCCGGACGCGGCCGTCTGGAGCGCGCCATGGAACTGCTCGAAAGCGTCGGACTGCCGAGGGAGACGGTCTTTCGCTATCCCCGCGAGCTCTCCGGAGGGCAGCGCCAGCGCGTGGGCATCGCCCGCGCGCTGGCCACGGAGCCGGAGCTCCTGATCTGCGACGAGCCCGTCTCGTCCCTCGACGTCTCGATCCAGGCCCAAATCCTCCATCTGCTGCACTCCCTGAAGGAGGAGAAGCGGCTCACCTGTCTCTTCATCTCTCACGATATGGGCGTCGTGCGCGCGATATCGGACCGCGTTTGCGTCCTCTACCGGGGCCATATCTGCGAGATCGCGGATACCGAAGCGCTGTACGACCGCCCTCTGCATCCCTACACCCGATGCCTTCTGGACTCCATCCCCGGCATGGATCCCGGGGACCGAAAGAAACGCCCCCTCTCCCCCCTCGACGCTCCCTCCGTCCCAAGCTCTGAGGAACGATGTCCGTTTCTGCCGTATTGCCCGCGGTCCACCCGGGACTGCACCCTGCACATGCCCGAAATCACGGAGCTTGGCGGACGCAAGGTCCGCTGCTTCCATGCATATGATCCGGAGACGGTAAGGAAGGTGCCGTGATATGAAGGGGACGGGTGGACTTCACCACGAGGCGGGAGCCCTCCAAAGAACGATATCGCCCTGTCATTTCATGCCCCATTTCCTTTATAAGACCATTGACGTGCATAATATGCGCATGATATGCTGTGCCCACAACGGAGAGAGGGGGAGGGGCTAAATACCAAGCTCAAAGCAGGCAATCGAAGAAATTACGGCGGCAGGTTGGTACTACGTCAGTGCAAGAGGCAGCCATCACTACTTTCGAGCACCCTAGGAGGCCCGGCAAGGTTTCGGTTCCTCACCCCCAAAAAGACCTCCCCATCGGAACCTACCGAAGCATACTCAAGCAGGCGGGAATCCTTTAATTCCTGCCTACTGGAAAGGACATAACGATGCGCACAAAAAAACCGGACCACTACATCTTCCCCGCGATCTTCAACTACGCTGACGATGGAATCTCCATATCGTTTCCCGACCTCCCGGGGTGCCTGAGCTGCGGGGACGATCAGAAAGAAGCGATGTATATGGCGCAGGATGTTCTTGCCGGGTTTCTGTCGCTCATGGAGGATGAGGGCGAATCCATCCCCGAGCCCTCCGACCTCCGCAGCATCCATACAGATCCCAACGAGGCCGTCGTGCTCGTCGACGCATGGATGGTCCCCATGCGAGAAAAAACCGTCCGCAAGAACCTAACTATCCCTGCCGGTCTTGCCTGGCGCGGAGAAAAGGCCGGGATCAATTTCTCCCAGCTTCTCACGGACGCGCTCGACAAAGCGTTGAGCAAAACAGTATAAGCCAAAAAACGAGGGCGGGCCCACAACCGCCCCCGTTTTTTCGTCATTCCTCGCACTTGACGAGTTCCGCCGGATTTTCAAGCAAAATGCAATAGACAAATTTCGTTGGAAAACCACCGCCGCGTCTTCCTTATCCGGCGCACCTCACGACATCATCTCGATGAAGGCGCCCAGGCGGGTCTCGATCTGCCCCCGGTCCGACTGGGAGAAATCGGTATCGACGCGAAGGTAGGGAAGCCCCAGCTCCTCGTAGATCGTCGTCTTCGTGTGCCAGGCCTCCACGGCGAAGGTGTGGCAGCCCTGCAGAACCACCTCGACGACCCCGTCGACCCTGTAGTCCGAGACCAGGTGCTTCAGGTCGTCGAAGCGTCCTTTGTTGGGCGTCATGACGGAGCAGTTGATCTTCAGGTACCGTTCGGCCAGGGCCTCGTAGGGGTCCTTGTTCTCGTCGACCATGAACCGAAGCGTCCTGGGCCCGGCGCAATGGTCGGAGCACACGTAATCGGCCCCCATGTCCTCCATCCTGCGGATCAGCTTCTCGCGCAGCCCCGTGTTGGGACAGCCCGTAAGAAGAACCCTCGGGCGGCTTCGGGACGTCTCGCGGACGCGATTCCGGAACTCCCTCGCCTTTTCCTCGAGCTTCTCTATCAGGCTGTCGTCCGTGAAGTGGAAGTCGGCGGACTCGGAGACCGTCGTCAGCTCGTACCCCGAGACGGGGGACGGCTTGGCCTTGGCGACCTCATAAAGCTCTATGAGCGCCTTCCTCACGCGATTTCGGTAGACGATGGCGTCGTGGAGCTTGTCCTCGGTGATCTCGACGCCGAAGAGGTCCTCCAGGAACCTCGCGGCCAGGCGAACCTCCTCCCTCCAGGACTCCAGAGCAAGGGCGTGATCCCTGCCCTGGGGCAGCTTCATGACGTGGACCGGCTTGATCTCGCCCAGGAGCTCGTACATCTTCTTCTTGCCGTCGCAGGTCGTCTCGGCAAGCACCCCGTCGGAGAAGTAGAAGAACGGGCACTGGTCGGTCATGGCCAGCCCGTAGCTGGACTTGATCAAGGGGCACAGGGTCTTGGGCAGCCTCGTCTCGGCCTCCAGGATCCCCTGTTCGCTGTTGCCGCAGAGCCCTACGGGGATGGCCCCCGCAGCGTGGATCAGCTCGGTCGGGGTATAGGAACAGAAGGTTCCCACGACCTTCTTCCCCCTCTTCTTTACCTCGTAAAGCGCCAGAAAGGCGTTTCTCCTCTTCTCATCGTAAGTCTCGAAGTTCTTCGGCAGTGAAAGCATGGTTCTCCCCCCTCGAATGTGTCGGCGGTCCCTGCCGCCCGTCTCCGGAAAAACTCAGCGCCCTTCGTCTCGGCAAACTCGGGCGCCGCACGTCAAATATCCAGATCGATCTCGTTCTCAACCCCGGGAAGTTCGATGTAGAGCTTCTCGACGATCTTATCCACGTCATATTGGTTGCCCAGCAAACCGAGGTGCTGCAAGTCCCTCAGATTGGTGCGAAAGGCCTCCCGTCCCTCGCTGATGGATCCTTTGTAGTTGTAGCTCTTCAACAGACGGGCGTTGATCTCCAGGTTTCCCAGGTTGCACATGTTGTGCTCCTGCTGAAGACGGGCCGTTTCCTCCGGGTGTTTTCGGACGAACTCGCAGGCCTTCTGCAGGGCCCGGACGTAGCGGGCGGCAAGGTCGGGGTGTTCCTCCAGGAATTTCGGGGTCATCGTCGCCACGCAGCAGTTCTCTTCCTTGTAGTCCGGATCGCTTCCGAGATCGAAAATGACCTTGGCGTAACCGCTCTCCACCAAAAGGGAGGCCGCCGGCTCGATCAGGGCGACGGCGTCGACGCTCCCGTTTTTAAGGGCAACGCCGAGGTCGCCCGCATTGAAGGCGAGAAATTCCACATTCCCGGACTCGACCGAAGCGTCGATGCCCGCGCGGGCCAGCGCCCGCTGGGAGATGACCATAGGCGTGCTGCCCAGGCCGGGAACGCCGATACGCTTCCCCTTGAGGTCCTTGACCGATTCTATCTTCGAATCGGCGGGGACGACGATGACGAGACAACCCTTGTGCAGTCCCAGGGCGACCCGTATGTCGAACCCGCTGTTCAGCAGGACCCCAAGGCTTGCCAGCATCATCTGGTTGGCGTCGAGCTGTCCCGAGGCCAGCATGGCGGGAAGGTCGGCCGTGCTCAGGAAATTGACGACCTCGTAATTGACGCCCTCCTCCTTGAAATAGCCGTTGACGATGGCGATATGGGTGGCCGCCTCGCACAATCCGCCCGCCAGCCCCAGCTTCATCACGTAATCATCCTGCGGGGCCCCTGAATTTTTTTCATCCGAGGCAGCGGGGACCGCAAAGGCGGCCCTCACCCAAGCGTCGAGAGAAACATTCCTCAAGGGGAAAGCCGAAAGGACCGTGAGCAGGGTCAGAAGACCGAGTATCCATCCTGTACTGCGCTTATCCATTCTTCACTGCCTCCTCGAAATCGAAAAAATGAAGGATATCGTGCCGGAGCGCCGTAAAAGCGCCTGACTCCCTGTCTCGCGGACGCGATATTTCCACATCCACGATCGCCTCGACCCTGCCAGGCCGCGGACGCATAACGGCGATACGGTCGCTGAGGTAAATGGCCTCGTCCACATCGTGAGTCACCATGATGATGGTGAGCTCGCACCTCTCCCAGATACGCAGCAGCTCGTCCTGCATGTTCAGCCTCGTGAAGGTGTCCAGAGCCCCCAGAGGCTCATCCAGGCACAGGACCTCGGGAGAGTTGATGAGGGCCCTGGCCAGAGCCGCCCTCTGCGCCATGCCCCCGGAAAGCTGATAGGGATAGGAGCGGGAAAAATCCGCAAGTCCCACCATGTCCAGATACTCCATTACCTTGTGCTTGTTTTCCCTGTAGATGCCCCGGCTGCGCAGTCCGAAGGCGACGTTCTCATAGAGGTTCATCCACGGGAAAAGCTTGGGTTGCTGAAACACCAGGCCGCGCCTGTAATCCGTGCCGTTCACCACCTCGCCGTCCAAGCGGACCGTGCCCCCGGTAGCCGACTCCAGACCGGCCAGAATACGCAGGAAGGTGGACTTGCCGCATCCGGAAGGCCCCAGCAGGGAGACGAACTCCCCCGGCTGAATCCTCAGATTGAAGTCGCTCAGGGCCTCCAGGTTTTCGCCCTCCGTATCGGAGAAGGCCTTGGAGAGGTGCGTCGCCTCGATGACGCCGGTTTCCTTCATCACCATCGAATCAGTCCCCTCTGCCATTTCAGGGCCCTCGCCCTGGCCTTGAACAGGAGCGTGAGCAGCAGGGAACAGATGATCGCGATCAGGATCAGCCCGGCGTACACGTTGGCATACTCCATCACTTCCCGCTTCCAGTTGATGTACCATCCGAGGCCGAACTTCACGCCCAGCATCTCGGCGGACATCAGGGCGAGGAAGGCCGTGCAGGTCCCGTTGAAGAATCCGATGAACATGCTGGGCATGGCTCCGGGGATGGCCACCCGCAGGATCTGCCTTCCGGTCCCGGCCCCCAGAATGCTGGCGACCTCGAAGTAGCTTTTCTCCACGTTCTGGATCCCGGAACTGGTGAGCACCGTCGTGGGGAACCATACGGCCAGGGCTATCAGAAAAGCACTGGCGGAAAAGGTCGTGGGATACACGATCAGGGCGATGGGGATCCAAGCCGTGGACGGGATGGGCCCAATGCACTTGATGAACGGCTGCACCCAGTAGTGGACCCTGGGACTCCAGCCCACGGCGATACCCGTCAATACGCCGGTGGTCACACCAATGAAGGCCCCGGTGAACAGGAGCCCCAGGGAGTGTCCCACGCACCGCAGCAGAAAAAACCAATCGTTGTAATAGACCGCCAGAATCTTGTCCGGATAGGCAAAGAAAAGGGACGGGATCAGGTTCCACTTCAGGGTGACCAGGTTATAGAGATCGATGAGAAGATACAGCACCGCAAAAAAATAAGACTTGTGAAGGAGCCATTTACGCAGGCCCCTGTTGAAAAAGCTCAGACAGGCCAGCCCCAGAAACACGACAAAACTCGCCCCCATGAAGAGAGTGTAGTAGGGCAGGGGCTTTTCCATGAATTGAGCGTTCATGGGAAGGATCCGATGCAGCGCCAAGGCCAGCAGCGCGGAGGCCGCAGGCAAAAAAGCGGGGATGGAGCTGCCGCCAGGATTTGCAAGGACATATTCCCATCGGTTCTCCTGGGAGGCATTCTCCTCCTGAATGGGTTTTGTGACATCCCGTTCCTTGATGGACATGATTCACCTCGACAACACAGGTTACCGACAAAGGGTCCTGGACAAAGGGTCCTATTGAAGCTCGTTCCAAATCGCGCTCAACGAGGGGGGCTATCGGCTCCCCCCCTGCGGAGTCACCGTTCCGGAATTTCACGCCGGAAATTCACGCTCGAGATCGATTTATTCTCCGTCGCTGAACAGCATGCGCCCCACGGAAAACGCCTCCTCCAGGTTCAGGCAGAAGGAGTGGTCCGGACAGACCTCGTGGTCCTTTGCAAACTGGTCGTAATCCTCCTGAGACTTGAAGAACAGCATAGAACAGCAGCAGCAGGAGGCCCAGCTGTTGCTGGCCTTCAGATCGGCGTGCAACACGCGGATGGCGGCCTCGTCCGGCAGCGCGCAGCACAGCTTTCCGTCCTTGACGACGACGCGGATAGCCACACCGCTGTTGCTGCAGGAGGAGGTGACGACGATGTCCTGGTTGAAGGTGAAGGCGCAGCCCAAAGCGTCGATGGCGCACATGCAATAGACCGTCCGTCCGTCGGCCAGAGCGGCCAGATGGCGGGAGGGCCTGGCGGAGACGGGGTAGATGGAGGAGACGCTGCCGTCCTCCTCTATGAACAGCGCATTCTTGTCCCTCAGCCTCTCGACCATCGCCCTCTCCTCGCCGTCGGCGGGGAGAAAGGCCCTGCGGGTGTCCGCAATGGAGTTGATGATCCTGTTGCGGAAGGCGTTTTCCTCCGCGGTCAGCCGGGCAGCGATGCTGTCGATGATGATGCGCTCCCGGTCGTAGTTCTTGAATGTCAGAGAATCCCTGAAATTTGCCATAGCCAAGACCCCTTTCTCGTTTTCGGTTTTAAGGTATGACGGGTTGAAGAGCGGTGGGTTAAAGCGTGATGACCTGATCGACGCCGCCGATCTCCCCGAGGATCGCGTAGAGGTTGGGGAAGCAGCCGATGGCGGCGCCCCCGATGAGTTTCCTGTCGATGCCCCGCTCGATGGCGCACTGGTCGCAGGCCATCAGAAGCATCCCGGTCTTGTCCGCAACGGCCTGGAGGCGCTGGGCCATTGGGGTCCCCTCGACCAGGAAGAAGGTGTTGTCCATGAAAAAAAACATGCCCTTGACGTCGGCCCCGTGCTTTCCGGCCTCCAGCTGCGGCAGGATCATCGTGCTCAGGATCTTCTGCGAATTCGTGGTCGCAAAAACGTACGCTACCTTCATGAGAGACATGAGAAAAACTCCTTTCCCGATATTTCATCCCGATATTCAGTCCGAGAACAGCTTCTCGGACTCGCGAAACGCCCTGCGCAGCAGGTCCGTCAGGTCGCCGACGTAATCTTTGAACCGCCTCGAGGAACGGTCGCGCGGACGGGGCATGTCGATCGCGACGTCGGCCAGAAGACGGCACCCTCCGGCCCCCATGACGAGCACCCTGTCGCTGAGGAAGACGGACTCGCCGACGTCGTGCGTGACCATCACGACGGTGGCCGAGACCTGGCGCACGAGGAGGTCCAGCTCGCTCTGCATGATCTCGCGCATCTGGAAGTCGATGGCCCCGAGCGGCTCGTCCAGCAAGAGCACCTTCGGCCTGCCGGCCAGGGCGCGCACGACGGCGACGCGCTGCTGCATGCCGCCGGAGAGCTGGATGGGGTACTTCCCCTCGTGCCCCTTGAGGTGGGCCAGCTCGAGCAGCTCGTTCAGCCGCGTCTCCTGTTTTTCCCGGGACTCTCCGGCTATCCTCAACGAGTAGAGGATGTTCGACCGAACGGTCATCCAAGGAAAGAGCGCGTAGTTCTGAAAGACGTAGCCGCGTTCCACGCCCGGCCCCTCGATGGGCCTCCCCTCCAGGGCGGCCGTCCCCTCCGTGCAGGTCTGGAACCCGGCCAGGATGGTCAGCAGGGTCGTCTTGCCGCACCCCGAGGGCCCCAGCAGCGAGACGAACTGCCCCTTGCTCACCTCGAACGAGAGGTCGTCGATGACGGACCGGACGTGCCCGTCCCGGTCCGCGAAGGATTTTTTGACGTGGTCAACGGTCAGCAGCGCCATCTTTGTATCTCCATCCGGTCAGACTGTGTTCGAGCAGGACGATGCTCTTGTCCATGGCGAACCCCACCAGGGCCGACATGATCATCAGGGCGTACAACAGGGGCGTGTTCATGCGCACCTGCGCCTCGACCATGATGTAGCCGAACCCCTTGCTGGTGGCGATGAACTCGGCGCAGATGACCGACATCCACGCGCCGCCGAGGGCCAGCCGGCACCCCGTCAGAAAGCTGGGAAGCGCACCGGGAAGGACGACGTCCCTCAGGACCTGCCACGTTCCGGCCCCCATGCACCGTGCTGCGTTCTTATAGTTGGGGTCGATGTTCATGACCCCGGAGATCGTGTTGATCAGGATGGGGAACACGGCGCTCATGGCGATCATGAAGATGGTCGGCCCGTCCCCGAGCCCGAACCAGATGATGGAAAGCGGCACCCAGGCCATGATGGGGACCTGCCGTATCGAGTTCACGTAGGGGGACAGGGCGACGAGCGCGGTGCGGGAGGAGCCCATGAGGAGCCCCAGAGGCAGCCCGATCGCGACCGAGTAGACGCAGCCCGTGAAGACGCGCACGAGGGTGATGCCGAGGTTGGACATCACCTTTTTGTCGAACCAACCGGTGAAGAAGGTCTTCATCGTGACGAGGAAGTCCGGAAGGATCAGGCTGCGGTTGATCGCCCTGGCCAGGAAGTACCAGAGCAGGCAGACGGCCAGCGTGCCGGCCAGCATGCAGACGAAGCCCTTCCTGCGCCCCATGACGGCGGCCAGGTTCAGCCCCCTTCTGCCGGAGAAATTGGTGCCGGAAGCGTTAATAATTGAACGTTCATTTTGTGCCATGCTCGCAATGTTTCCTCTCCGCATTCGACGCCCAGGACCTGCGGAAGCAGCTCTTCGCAGAGAGAAGCCTCCAACCTCCCGACCGTATCGTTGTAATGTCCGACAAAATCCTTGAAATCCGTGCTCCCGAGCAGCGCCTCGTGGACGACCAGAACCGCGGAGGGAGCGTCACAGGGCAGCGCGCGGTTCCGATACTGCGGAAGTTTGATCGCGTCGGCGGCGTCCAGCACGACCGCGTCGACGGCTCCGCACTCCAGGGCGTAGGGCAGGGCCGGGGCCGCGATCGGATGCAGCTGCACCGCGCCCCCCAGGTTGGCGAAAACGGCCTGCCTCTGAAGGTCCCGCCCATTCATGTACCCCACCGTCCGGGGATGTGCCGCATCCCGGGCGACCAGCACGTTCGCATTTTTCACCAGCCCGCCGACCACCTTGAACGGGACCCCGGAGGACAGAAACTTCTGCGCCGCATCCGGACACAGCACCGCCATGTCGAAGTCGCCGCCGGCCAGCGCAAACTCGGCCTGCGTGCCGCAGCAGTCGCTGAGCTGGAGAAAGGAGAGCCGCCTCATGTCGACGGAGCCGACCCTTGAGCTGCCGGTCCGGGCGGCGTAGGCGACGATCTGCCCGGCCAGGTCCTCGCCGCAGGCGATCATGAGCCCCTCTCCGCGCGGGCGCCGGGCCGGGTCGGCCAGAAAGACGGCCGTCGCCGCCAGCGCCGCGCAGAGGATGAGGACGAGCGGAGTGGTGCGTCTATTCAACGATACCGTCGACCTCGACGGCCTTCGCCCTCCAGTCCTTGTAGCTCATTCCGGTGGGGAACACCGGGTCCACCTTCTCCTGGATGAACCGGTCGAAGTCGATCGCGCCGGAGGCCTCGAAATAGGAGAGATCGATGTAGTCGTCCAAGTTCACGGTATTGATGTCGTCCCGGACGTGGTAGTGCCTCATCGTGTCGAGCTGGTTCTGCATGTTCTGGCGGTTCAGCTTCCAGCTGATCGTCCGGCCCTCCTCGTTCAGCTTCTTGTAGAGCGTCATCAGGCCGACCTCCAGGGGGACGTTGTAGTTCTCGGCGAAGATGCGGGCCGCCTTGTAGGGATGCTGGTACATGTACTGCACGCAAAGCGTATGGGCCAGGAGCATCCTGCTGGCGAGCTTCGGGTACTTTCTGGCGAAGTTGTAGTTCATGCAGACCTTGCAGCACGTCCCGTGTCCATTTTTTCTATCCGTGTTCTGGCGGACCATGACCCAGCCCGTCTTTTCGTGCTCGGCCATGGAGCCCCAGGGATCGCAGCAGGTGAAGGCATCCAGCTTGCCGGCAACCATCGAGAAGTAGGCGTCCGCATCGCTCATCGAATAGTTCTCGTACTTCTCGATGTCGTTCGGGATCCCCAGCTGGTCGGTCCACTCCATCCAGTTCATCGAGTTGGCGGGGTCCCCGCCCGCGGCGATTTTTTTGCCGAGCAGGTCCTCCGGCTTCTTGATGTTGAAGCTGCACACGAGGTACTCCGCGCCGCCCGTGTGGTTCTCCGCCGCGATGAAGAGCGGCGTACCGACCTGCACGGCGCGCAGCGTCGTCGTCCAGCCGGCGTAGGCCATATCCATCCGGCCGGCGCTCATGGCCTCGGGGACCTTTCCGTTTCCGGTGATCTCCACCTTCATCCCCAGGGCCTTGAAGATGCCGGAGTCCTTGCCGATGCAGGCCGCCGTCATGTGGTCGCAGTTGTAGTATCCCAGGTTGACCGTGTACTCGGCGTCCTCCTCGGGAAGGGGCTCCAGGTTGTACTGGGCGACCATAGCCGGCACCGGGTCGTCCTTCTCGTCGGAGGCCGCCGGGCCACTCGTTCCGAGGATGCAGGCCACGGCCACCAGGGCAAGAGCGCAGAGACGGAACTCTTTGTTCAATTTCAATTTCAATTTCGACTTCAACTTCAACGCCTCCACTTCAGAGAATCCGCAAAAACAGAAGTCAACAGCATCCGTCCATGCCGTCGCCGAAGAGGCTGATCCACTCCCCATCGACGAAGCGAAAGACGGCGTATCCGATGTAGATGCCCTTTTGTCCCGATACCAGCAGCTCGACCGGCGGGACCTCATCGATATCGCGCCACTGCAGCCGGCAGTTCTCCAGAGGGGCGCGAACCGGCGCGGAGATGCGGAACGAGCCGCCGTCGGAGTAGACGGCGACCATATGGTTCTTGTCCCTGTCCTCGCGGTAGACGACCACGAGGTCCTCGATGCCGTCCGCATTGCAGTCCCCCAGGGTGGTCAAAAGGATCTCCCTGTCGGGGAGGCTCTCCCGGAAGACCGCGATCAGGGGATGGCTGGTCACGGGCAGGGAGACGTCCTCCGCTCCGCCGGGCGCCGCGCCCGGGCCGGGGAACGCCAGAAGGAATGCCGGAAGGAGGAGGGCGCGGAGCAGAACTCCGCCCCGCGGAACGAGGCGGGTCATGCCCCCCTCCTGCGCAGGGACCGCCGCCACTGCAGAAGCCAGCCGTAGCCGCCGATGCAGAGGACGAGGATTGCGCAGAAGACCTTGAACCCGTCGGGGAAATCGATGGAGATCCTGCTGACGAAGTCGATCTTGCCCTGCGAGTGCGTCAGGTCGAAGACCGGCCTGAAGCTGTCCGCCAGAAGGAAGTTCGTGATGTAGCCGAAGGCCAGGCCGAACAGCACGAGCATGCCCGTGTAGATGGTCACCGCCCTCTTACCGATCAGCCTCCAGATGCTGACCATCTCCGGGAAATTCGTGGCCACGCTCGAGAGGAGAAACGTCACGGCGACTCCGGGCGCCGCGCCGGCGCTGACCAGAGCCGCGATGAACGGGATGTGTCCCAGCGCGCAGACGTACATGACGCACCCCAGCAGGGTGATGCCCAGCAGCGACATCAGGCGCGGGCTGCTCAGATAGTCGAGGATGAACGACGTGGGGACGGCCGTCAGCAGAAGCGCGGCAAACGCCGTGCCGACGACGATGAAGCGGCACGTCTGCACCGCGAGGTCGTTGAACCCCCATTCGATCCCCCCGCGGATGCGCTGCATCAGGGGCGGGAGTGCCGGCCGGTCCTCCCGGCCGGAGGGGGCCGCCGCCAGCCCCGCGGCCGCGGGCGACTGGAGCTCGGGGCCCCCCAGGGCGTTTCCGACGATCCCGATCACGAAGGGGATGACGAAGCCGCTGACCAGATAGATCGTCGCGATCTGCGGCCCCAGCATCGCATAGGCCAGGATGACCGCCGCCGGGTTGATGACCGGCGTCGCCACCAGGAACGCCAGCGTCGGGCCGAGGTAGGCCCCGGAATAGTACAGGCCGAGGGAGAGCGGCACCACCCCGCAGCTGCAGATGGGAAGCAGCATCCCGGAGACCGTCGCCTTGACGATGGAGGACAGTTTCTTGTTGCCGAGCGACCGCTGCAGCGTCTCCGGGCGCAAAACGGCGTGCAGGACGCCGCAAAACAGGAAGCTCAGGATCAGCCACGGTCCGCTGGTCTCCAGCATCCCCCAGAAATATTGGCAGAACTGCCGGCCATATTGAAGGAGGAGGCTCATAGCTCCTCGCCGATCGCTTCCGATATGACCTTCTCGATGGTGCGGCGGTTCAGGTCCTCGTAGCGGTCTTTGCCGTCGACGATCATCGTGCCGCGGGTGATGGGCCCGTACTTGGGCAGGTAGTCGAAATCCTTTCCGGCATAATAGATTTTGAGGTCGATCTTCTCCGGAAAACGCTTCTGCAGCTCGTTGAGAACGTCCACATGGCCGTCGCAGCACGGACACGTATTGATAAACTCGACCTTCGTCATGACAAGTCCTCCCCCCAGATTATAAAAGCGAGATGGAAAAGCTTTGTTCCTCGATTGTCCTTTCATAGGCGTTTGAGGTGCTTCCGCTGTATTTCGGTCAAGCGCGTCATATCATCATCTCGATGAAGGCCTCCGACCGGCCCCATGGTCTGCGGGATGCCTATTTGAGCTCGAGCGTCACCTTATAGGTGAAGTCCTTGGGGCTGAACCAGTTCCTGGGGGACCCGTCGACCTCCGCGTACGGGTACATGAAATAGGTCAAGGGCGACTTGCGGGTCGTCTCGCTCAGCACCGTCCCCCGCGTGTCGCGGTTCAGGGCGATGCGGAAGAGGTCGTCCCCGGCCCAGAAGAACTCCTTCAATTTATCGGCGTCCTTCAGCTCCACCTTGTCCGCCAGCATGGCCTTGCGGACGTCCGCGGGGTCGGCGGGCACCCAGCCGGTCCCCGGAAGGTAGAACTCCGCCCAGCAGTGATAGTTGCCCGTGATCTCCCCCGTCTTGGGCGCCGCGATTCTGAGGCCGTACACGTCCCGGGCGGGAATGCCCGCAGCCCGGGCGAGCGTCACGAACACCGCACTGATGTCGGCACATTTGCCGCCGCCCTTCAGATCCTGCAGCGTGCGGATGGGAAGCCCCAGGCCGCAGCCCTCCTTGACGCCCTCGTCGCGGAAGGTGTTCTCCACCACCCAGGAGTAGACTGCGTAGGCCCTCTTCAGGATGGAGGGCTCCTCCTTCATCCTGGCTCCCACCTCCGCAAAGAGGGGATCCTCCGAGGGAACGGACGGCGACGCCTTGAGGAAGGGAAGGGCCTCCACGGGGAAGGGGGTCCGGGTCTCGTCCAGGTTCTCGATCTTCGCGTAGTGCGAATCGACGTCGAAGCGCATCGTCAGGGTCGGGGCCTGGGAGGGCTTCGCCCAGGAGGCCCGGAGATAGAGCGCACCGCTTTGAGGTTCCCTCTCGACCCCCATGCTGTCCGCGTCGCTCTTCAGCGTCATCCCGGAGATCGTCTGAAAGGCGTCCGAGAGCGGATAGGGCAGCCAGGCCTCCGCCCGGTCGGCCTTCTCGGCCCCCGAGAGGACGACCTCGAAGGTCACCGTACCTCTGTGCGCCGCGTGGGCGGGAGAGGCCGCCGACAACACGGCGATCGAGACCGACGCCAACAGCGCAAGCAATCCTTTGAAAAGGCTTTTCCTCATGACAAGAACACCTCGTTTCAGTTTTTCCCCGTCTCGATGGGGAGCTCGGGAACGTTGCTCCATTCGATCCAAGAACCGTCGTACACCTCGAGATGGGGGTACCCCAGCAGCTCCTTCAGGACGAACATCGTATGGGAGGCTCTGTGGGCGCGCATGCAATAGATGATGATCTCCTTGTCGGGGGTCGCTCCGACAGACTCGTAGAGCGCCTTCAGCTCGGATACCGGTTTGAAGGACCCCTTCGCGTCCAAAGCGTCGCGGAAAAAGACGTGTACGGCCCCGGGGATGCGGCCGCCGCGCCCCGCTCCGGAACTGACCTTTTCTCCGGTGTACTCCTCGAGGCTGCGGACGTCCAGCAGTACGACATCCGCCCCGCGATCCTTCACCTCCTGGGCCTCCACGATCTGCGCGACGTCCACCGGTCCGGTTTTATACTCCGTCTGCGGCAGAGGCTCCGGGCGGCCTCGCTCAACCGGCAGTCCCTCGGCGGCCCAGCCCTCGTAATTGCCGTTCAGGACCCGGACGTTCTTGTGTCCGTAGACGTCCATGACCCACCAGAAGCGCGTCGCCATCTGCGGACTCTTTTGCCCGCTATAGACAACCAGAGCGTCGCCGTTCGCGATGCCCTTGGCGCTCAGCAGGCGGTTCATCTGTTCGGGGGTCGACATCAGGGCCTCGACCCTGCCGTTCGGATCCTCGAAATCCGTCCGGGCAATTTGAATCGCGCCGGGGATATGGCCGGCCTCGTAATCCTCGGCAGAGCGAATGTCGACGATCTTAATCGCAGCCTTTTCGTCAAGGAGCCGCTTCAGTTCGGGGACATCGATAAGAGCTTTGGAACTTGCGTAGTCCCCATCCGCGGCCGGAGCCGGAAGGGCGGCTGCCGCGAAGGAGCCCACAAGGGTCGTCAGGATCGTCAGAACCTTTACAGCACTCAAAAGATTGGTTGCCAGTGTCATTTTCCTGTCTCCTCGAGAATGGCAAGATCGGGGGAATGCAAAAACATACGGCGTTCCCTTCGAGCCGATGAAATCGGCCGACGTCGAGACGCGAAGAAATCCGCACAGATACAGTGAGAGATGGGAAATCCTGAAGGGGGATAAAAAAGGAGAGGTCGCTCCGGGCGGCCTCTCCTCAAATAAAGACGATGACGGCGCGCAAAGCGGGCGCGTCAGGCTTCGATCGGATCCCGATCAAATTTTGAAGAGCTCGGCCCGAACGGACGACTCCGAAGGAATCCCATCACGGCATGCATCCCGTGCATCCAAGCTGCTTCCTCAGGTGAATCCGCACTGCCGCATTCGGGCCTCCTCCTCTCCTCGAAAAAATCGTCGCCGAGCCTTTCGCGGTGTTTATACCCCATCGCCGGCGGAATGTCAACCGACAGGCCCGGCGGCCGGCAACAGGGGAACTCGGCATGCCGTGCGGGGGCGGGGGGTGGCGGAAACCGGCGCTCAGTCCACCGGGCCGCCCCTCAGCCAATCGGACAGACGCCGCCGGAACTCCGACGCGCCTCCATTGACGTTTTGTGCAAAGACCGTCCCGCCCGTTACGGCAAGCCGCGTCAGGATGGCGAGTACCTGTCTTTGCCGGTCGGGCGACAGCCCGCGCGCGGCCCTGAGGACGGCAAAGGCGCTCTGCACGGGGGTCTGGCGCATCTCCTCCAGGGTCCGCGAGCCCGTGGACTCCAGGACGCCGAAGATGGACTCGACGAAGCGGCGCTTCTCCCCGTCCGAGAGGTCCGCAAGCCAGGCCCGCATGGAGCGCTCGAAGAACACGCTGAAGCCGCTCCTCTCCTCCACAGGGATGAAGCGGTTTCCCCGGACCAGCCAGGACAGCGCGTCGTGTGCGGTCGGCCCCCTGTTGGAGCTCCGAATGATCCTGTGGTCCACGGCGCTGTTCATCAGGATGCCGACGAGGGAGTCCTCCGGGACGATGCTGACGATCCGGGGGGCGAGGTCCCGGTAGGCCGGCAGCCGCGTGACGGCGTTCGCGAAGCCGGGGCCGTCGTTGGTGAAGACGTCCCGAATCCTCCTCCGAACCCCCTCGTCGCAGAAGACGGAGGCGTAGACGGCGAAGTTGCCGCCCTTGGAGTGCCCGCCCACGCGGATGGGCAGGGAGCCGTCGCGGAAGCGTTCGTTCAGGTACTCCACGGCCATTCTCTGGCCGGGCGTCTCGGTCAGGTAGCTGAAGGTGAAGTCCTCCTTCCACCCGACCAGGGTGTTGTCGGTGCCCCGGAAGGCCGCGTAGACCGTGCCGTCGCCCGGCCACAGCGTGACGGCCGCCATCTGCACGCTCTCCTTCGCGGAGACGTGGTTGCGGTACCAGGCTATCCGCATATCCCGATACCGGACGGAGTCCGCAAGCGGATCCAGCAGCAGCGGGGCGGGGCCGGTAAAGGTCCTTCTGCCCCGCACCTCCGCGCGCGTGTGCAGGCGGAAATACCGGTCGCGTACCGCACGGACGGGGACGGGCTCGCCCTGCGGCGCCACGACGCCGTCGAAGTCCGTATACGCCAGCTCGGCGAGGACGAGGTTGTCCACCTCGTTGAACGGGTCCGTGGAGAAGGGGACGTCGCCGCGCCATTCCAGGTAGTCGAAGATATTCGCCAATCGTCCTCCCCTCCTCCGCTTTCCCCGATGGCCCCTCATGCTCCCCGGGACGGGAGGACGGAAGGGCAGCGGATGCAAAACGGGGCGGACCCCGGCCCGCCCCTCGGATTTTCGTTCACGGCAGCGCCGTCTCGCGGTGTTTATACCCCATCGCCGGCGGAATGTCAAACGACGCGGGGCGCGGATGTCGCTGCTCCGCGACAATGCCTCGCCGCAAACGGAATGGCCGGAGAAAGGAACCCATCCTCACCCGCGCCGAACGGTTTCGGCGCCGCGTACCCGGGCCATCCTCCTGCCGCGATCAGTTTTTCCGCCACAACGGAACCTGCGTGCCGTGCTTTTCCTTCCTGAAGTATTCCGCCAGGTCGTCGCACTGCACCGCTTCCGCAATCTCCCGCGCCCACACCGCATCCTTGTCCTCTGCCCTGACGACAAAGCCGACCGCGTACTTTTCATTGTCATCGGACTGGCAGACGAATTTCTCGGCGGACATGCCGGCATTCACCATGTGTCCCGCGGCCAGGCAGATTCCATCCACATCCCGTATGGCCTGAGGCAGAACGGACATCTCCGCCGTGATGAACTTGAATTTACGGGGATTCTCCTTGATATCCAGAACCGTGGGCACCTCCGCTTCGGGATCGAGGGCGATCAGCTTCTGGGCCTCGAGCATCCTGAGGCCCCTCGCCTGATTGGTCGCGTCATTGCACAGCCCGATCGTGGCCCCTTCCGGGAGCTGATCCACGGTGCTCCACTTGCTGGAAAACATGGCGAACAAAGGATAAAAGGTCTTGGGCTGAACCATAACAAAGTCTGTCCCCTTGTCCCTGTTGTAGTTCTGCATGTAGGGCTCGTGCTGGTACCAATTCATGTCGATGCTGCCCTCGGCGAGCGCAACGTTCGGCTGTACGCTGTCGTCGAAGACGACCGGTTCGACCTTATAGCCGAGAGCCTCGATCTCATCCTTGGTGGAGCCGATCTGATCCACCATGTCCGCGCGCACCCCGATCTTCACATGGGGCTTGATCCGGGCTCCCGGCGATGCCGTCTTCTCCGCCTGTCCCGACGCCAACGCCGTACCGCAAAACAAAAACACAAGCAGAGCCCCCACAAAAATTCTCACATTCCTCATCGTGCCTTCCCCCTTCATCATACTTTCCTCCTTCAATGGTTCGGTCCTCGAAGTTCCCGGATGCCCGCTTACTTTATCTTTCTGTAAATCCAGTCGCCCAGGTATTGGATCAGGACCACCAGGGCGACCAGGATCAGGACGATCGAATACATGATCTTTTCGTTGAAGTTCTGATATCCGTAGGTCAAAGCGACCGCCCCGAGCCCTCCCGCCCCGACGGCGCCGGCCATGGCCGTAGCGCCCAAAAGGTTGATGATGGCCAGACACAGCCCCGACACGATGGAGGGGACGGACTCCTTCAGCATCACCTTCAGAACGATCTGGCTCCGGGACGCGCCAAAGGATCGGGCGGCCTCGATCAAGGCCGGATCGACCTCCTTCAGACTGTTCTGAAAGGTACGCGCTATAAAGGGAGTGCAGGCCACCGTCAAGGGAACGAGAGCGGCCGTATCCCCGATGGACGACCCCACGATCAATCGGGTGAGCGGTATGATGGAGATCATCAGGATGATGAAGGGAAAAGAGCGGATGACGTTCACGATGAAATCGAGAATACGATTGACGAAAATATTTTCGCAAAGCCCGTCCTTCTCCGTCACGACCAGGATAACCCCAATCACGAAGCCGAAAACGACCGACAAAAGCCCGGAGATGAGGAGCATCTTGAGGGTGTCGAAAATAGCGGGCAGTATCAGCATCTGAAAAATCTGCGCAAAACTGTATCGGGACAGGGCCATGGCTATTCATCCTCTTCCGGTTCGTCGTTCCGATCTTCCGCTTCCGGCAAAAGCTCCGCCCAACTGACGCCTTTTTCCGTCAGGTAGGCGGCGACCCTGCCCATCTGGCCGTCATCGACGTTGATGACAAAAATCCCCAGCCTGTCGTCCTCAAACGATTGGATTTTTCCGCTGACGATCGGGAACACGCATTGCAGATCCGCATACATCCGGCCGAACAATTTCCCCTCGTCCAGGTTGTTCAGCAGATGCGCCACCTGAATGTTGTGTCCCTGCTCCGGGAGCCTCGCTTTTTCCTCCCCCAAAAGCCTCATGAGCGACCTTGGCTGCTCGATGAAGATGTCCTTGACGGGTCCCTGCACGGTGACTTCGCCGTGCTCCATGATGCACGCCCTCCGGCAAATCTTGCGTACCACCTCCATCTGATGGGTCACCACGACGATGGTGATGCCGATCTTCCGGTTGATCTCCTTAAGCAGATCCAGGATGGACAAGGTCGTCTTGGGGTCCAGCGCGGAGGTGGCCTCGTCGCAGAGCAGGATATTCGGCTCCATGGTTAGAGCGCGCGCGATGGCGACCCGCTGCTTTTGGCCGCCGCTCAAGTTCCTGGGCCTCACGTGTGCTTTTTCGGAAAGCCCCACCAGGTCGAGCAGCTCCCGGACCTTCTTGTCGATGCCGGCCTTGGGATACTTCCAGCACTTCATCGGCAGCGCCACGTTGTTGTAGACGGTCTCGCGCTCCAGGAGGGAAAACTGCTGGAATATCATGCCGATACGCCGGCGCAGGTTCCGAATCTCCTTCTCCCTCAACCCTTTGATCTCGCGCCCGTCCACCCTCAGGCTCCCCGACTGGTAGTCCGTAAGGCCGTTGATACACCGGAGCAGCGTCGATTTTCCGGCCCCGCTCCGTCCAACCAGCGCATAGATCTCACCGTCCTGGATCGTGACGCTGATATCCTTCAAAACCACTGCCTTGTCACTGTCCCAAACCTTGTGCAGATGCTCTATCTCGATCAATGCAATTCCTCCGCCCCCGGCAAAATACGCTTTCTTTTTATGACGGACGTTTTTGACGACTGTCGTCCGGCAGCAGCGGACAAGCGCCATAAGGCCGCCACGCCAACGACACGGCTTCGTGAACGTCGGGAACCGCTGTCTCAGCTTCTCGCGCCCGCCTCAATGCAAATGGGATAGATGCCGCCGTCGAACCGGCAAAAAAGTGGGGACAGGAAAAGATGCGGCAAGAAAATTCTTTTCCGCGTCAAAAATACCGATGCTGACGCGGATTCCGTCAAAAAACGGATCAGGACAGAGCGGAATTTTCAAGAAAAGTCTGAATGAGCCGGATCCCTCCACGCGCAGCCCGCGCGGCGACACGATGCACTCCGTGCACCCTTATCGGCGCATCACGTCACGGCATAACGCATGGCGATCCTCCTTCCCGCAAGAGAACTTCCCAAAAGGGATGAGCTGAATTTTATCCGCGGCAACTCTAACAAAAGAGCTAAGGGCTGTCAAGGAAGACTTTTCCGCGTCCGTGACAGACGGACTTTGTCCTTTTCTATCCCGATGCCCGCGACCCGTTACAGCCCGTTCCCGGCATTCCCCCTACCCCGAGGAGATGGGGAGCGGGAGAAGACGGGTCCGCTGCTTCGGTCCATTCTAACCGTAAAGCCCACTCGGCAAGCGGACCGCGGCATGCCACAAACGTAAAATGTCTCCCCAAAAGGCTCATCTTTTCTATCTGGAAAAATATCGGTACAGCACGCGGGTGAACGCGGGGACGTTGATCCGGGGAGCCTGTGCGCCGTTTGCGACGGCATACTCGCGCTCCCGGTCGATGCAGTCCGCGGCGTGGGCGATGAGGTCGGCGCCAGTGACACAGTGAAGCCCAGTTTTGCAGCGAAAGAGACGGGCCAACAGCTCCACCGCCTCCATGCTGTTGACCAGGGCGAACGCCGTGAACATGCAGAGGCCCAGGTTTTCAAGGACGAAGATCTGTCGGTACATCAGGTCCATGTCGCCGACGCCCGGAAGGGCTTCATATTCCAGGGCCATCTTCACCTTGAAATGCCCCTCGTCCGCGATCGCGGGGCTGTCCGTCAGCGAGCGCAGCGCTTCGTTGAGGGGAAAGGCCGCGGCGATCCCCTCCGTGCGGGAACCGACCAGCCGGCCCACGGCGCTGCCGCGCTCGATCTCATCGACGAGGGCAAGCAGCCCCGATCGGCTGGGCTCGAGCCCCGTCGCGGCAAAATAGCTCCTCGCCGCCGTGACGAACTCGGGCAGCACCAGGCACAGGCTGCGGAGCCTCCGCTGGAGCTCCGACACGAACGGTCCGTCGTCGATCGCGAAACAGCTCCTCAGGGCCGCCTCGAGCTCGCTTTGATCCGGCGAGTCGTAGCATTTTTCCCCGTCCGCACCCTGCCGGTTCAGGCAGCCCACCACGCACATGGGGGCACAGCAGTAGTTCTTCTTGCGACCTGTAGGGATCCCTCCGGAGGAGGATACATCAAGGGTTCGCCTCTTCCTCCTCCTC
>ERZ772772.301-NODE-301-length-30714-cov-9.274666_pt1 | contig 30714 bp, 30 predicted proteins | sample MGYA00511484_ERZ772772 | MGnify/ENA primary metagenome ERZ772772 (study PRJEB29015, sample SAMEA2737913) | human oral metagenome | biome: human oral; feature: human-associated habitat; material: dental | place: China | collected 2088 ... | reverse complement strand
GTCCATGCTGTCCAAAACCTGCGAACTCATTTCGCGGTTTTCCAAGCCGCCGCAGAATTGGATGAAGCGGTCGGCGAGGGTGGATTTGCCGTGGTCGATGTGGGCGATGATGGAGAAATTGCGGATATTTTTCATAAAATCAATAATTGTGTGGAAAGCCAATAAAATGGGCGTATTTTAACAGAAAAAGTGCAGGCTGCTTTGAGTGCGTTCAAAAGCAGCCTGCACTTTGATATTTCAGGTGTTACAGCCCTGCGGCGGCGCGAAGGGCGGCGGCCTTGTCGGTACGCTCCCAAGTAAATTCGGGTTCTTCACGGCCGAAGTGTCCGTATGCGGCGGATTTGCTGTAAATCGGGCGCAGCAAATCCAGCATTTGGATAATGCCTTTGGGGCGCAGGTCGAAGTGTTCGCGCACCAGCTGGATCAGTTTTTCTTCGCTCAAAACGCCCGTGCCGAAGGTATCGATGGCGATGGAAGTCGGCTCGGCAATGCCGATGGCGTAGGAAATTTGGATTTGGCACTGGGTCGCCAAACCTGCGGCCACAATGTTTTTGGCCACATAACGGCCGGCATAGGCAGCGGAACGGTCCACTTTGCTGGGGTCTTTGCCAGAGAATGCGCCGCCACCGTGCGGAGCCGCGCCACCGTAAGTATCGACAATGATTTTACGGCCGGTCAAACCACAGTCGCCGTGCGGTCCGCCGATAACGAAATTGCCGGTTGGGTTGATGTGGTATTTGGTTTCGGGCGTAATCAGCTCTTTGGGCAGCACAGGCGCGATAATGTGCTCTTTCACCGCGGCAATCAATTCTTCGCGCGACACGTTTTCATCGTGCTGCGTGGAGAGGACGATGGTATCGATGCGTGTTACCTGGCCGGTTTCACTGTCGTAGGCAACGGTTAATTGCGCTTTGGCATCGGGGCGCAGCCAGGGCAGCAGGCCGCTTTTACGCACTTCGCTCTGGCGCTGCATCAGGCGGTGGCTGTAGTAAATGGCAAAGGGCATGAGCGCGGGGGTTTCATCGCAGGCATAGCCGAACATCAGGCCTTGGTCGCCCGCACCTTGGTTCAAATCCACGCCTTCGCCCTCGTTCACGCCCTGCGCGATGTCGGGCGATTGTTGGCCGTAGTTCAGAATGAGCTTGAACGTGTCGGCGGCAAAGCCCAGTTTCGGGTCGCTGTAACCGATTTTGCGCACGGTTTCGCGGGCGATTTTTTCGTAATCCACTTTGGCGGTGGTGGTGATTTCGCCGGCCAGAACGCACAAATCGGTGGCCACCAGTGTTTCGGCGGCCACGCGTGCTTTCGGGTCTTGGGCAAAAATTGCGTCCAAAATCGCATCGGAAATTTGGTCGGCAACTTTGTCGGGGTGTCCTTCCGATACGGATTCGGAAGTGAACAGGTATTCGCTCATGGTGATTCTTTCTTAAAATCAAATGGATATAAAGTGCAGGCTGCTTTTGCAAACGGCAGCCCTTTGCGCGAAGGATAATGTTAAACGAATGATTTGTCTATCGAATAAATTTATCTTATCCGCGTAAGAAATTCATTCCGCGGCGCTGCGGCTTGATGTGCAGGCTGCTTTCGGGCAGGCGTTGCCGCTGCGGCGTTATTTCAGTAAAACCGACACCAGCAAAATCAGAGCAATCGCGGCCAGCCAGAAATTTTGGCGGCGTTGCGTGGCAATCAGGTGGGCGTATGCGTCGCGCATTTCGTGGCGGCGTTTTTCATCGACCAGTGAGCTGATTTTACGCGGCAGGCTGGGCAGAATTTCCGCCCAGTCGGGGGCTTCGTTTTTCAGGTTGCGCCACAGAGCGCGCACGCCGATTTGGCTGTCCATCCATTTCACGAGGAACGGCCGTGCGGTTTGCCACAAATCCAGTTGCGGGTCGAGCTGGCGGCCGAGGCCTTCGATGTTCAGCAGGGTTTTTTGCAGCAGCACCAGTTGCGGCTGGATTTCTACATGGAAGCGGCGGCTGGTTTCAAACAGGCGCATCAGCACGATGCCGAAGGAAATTTCCGCCAGCGGTTTGTTGAAAATCGGTTCGCACACGGTGCGCACGGCGGCTTCCAAATCTTCGGCGCAGGTGTCGGCGGGCGCCCAGCCGCTTTCGATGTGCGCGGTGGCGACGCGGTGGTAGTCGCGGTTGAAAAACGCCAGAAAGTTGATGGCCAGATAGCGTTTGTCGTATTCGGTGAGGCTGCCGACAATGCCGAAATCCAGCGCGATATAGCGGCCGTCCGGTGCGACGAGGATGTTGCCAGGGTGCATGTCGGCATGGAAAAAGCCGTGTTTGAACACTTGGGTGAAGAAGATTTCCACGCCGTATTTGGCGAGTTTTTGCAAATCAATGCCTTGTTCTTTCAGGCGGTTGATGTCGGAAATGGGTGTGCCGTCCATCCATTCGATGGTCAACACTTCGCGGCTGCAATAGTCGAAATACACTTGCGGCACGATGAGCATGTCGCTGTCGATGAAATTGTGGCGCAACTGGCTGGCGTTGGCGGCTTCGCGCATCAAATCGAGTTCGTCGTGCAGGTATTTGTCGAATTCGGCCACGACTTCGCGTGGTTTCAGCCGCTTGCCGTCGGCAAACAGGCGTTCGATGCAGCCTGCGGCAAAGCGCATTAGCGCCAAATCCTGCTCGATGACTTTTGTCAGATTCGGGCGCAGCACTTTCACGGCCACTTCTTCGCCGCTGAACAGGGCGGCGCGGTGCACTTGGGCGATGGAGGCGCTGGCAACGGGCTGCGGGTCGAAGCGGGCATACAGTTCTTCAATCGGTTTGCCCAGCGATTGTTCGATTTGGCGGCGCGACAATTCGGCGTCAAACGGCGGCACTTTGTCCTGCAATTTGGCCAATTCGGCGGCATAATCCGGCGGGAGCAGGTCGGGGCGGGTGGACAGCACCTGGCCGAGTTTCACGAAAATGGGCCCGAGGTTTTCCAGAGCCAAGCGCAGGCGCACGGGCAGGGGCTGGTTGGCGAATTGCGCGGAAGCAGGCAGCCTGCGCACGATGTGGCGCAGCCAGTCGGCATGGACGTGGGGCAGGAGCATATCGCGCAGGCCGTAGCGGTAAACGATTTTGCTGATGGTGGCAAAACGGGAAAACCATTTCATGGGGAAGTCCGAAGGGTGACGGAAGAAGCGGTATTATAGCAAAAGCAGCCTGCACTTTGGCGATTCGGGAGGGCGGGTTTTGGCGGCTCTTTCGGCATTGAGAAGCAGCCTGCACTTCGGAGGTTCAAAGTGCAGGCTGCTTTTGGGCATGGTGCGGCCGTCGGCTCAAATGGAGAATTCGCCCGAAAATTCCAAATCGGCAATTTCTTTGCGCAAATGTTTGGTGGCGGGTGTGACGATGGCGACGAACATGGCTTCGCGCACGCGCCGCTGCACGGGGCTGCGGAGCAAATAGCCTTTCGCGCCTGCGTGCAAAGCCGCCGATTGCGCCGCCGCCAAACACAATTCCGCCGCCGCCAAGCGCGTTTGCAGCGTTTCCAGAATGGAGGCTTCGCCTTGCCATGCCGCATCGCCCAGCTTGGCGGTTTTTTGCAGCAAGGTGTCGAAACGCGCCTGCAAATCGTCAATCTGGTCGTCCAGATAAAAATTCACTTCGCCGCAGCCCACGTTCGCTGCTTCGATTTCTTTCAGGCAGCCGTCGATAATGCCTGCGCCGATGCCGATTTGCAGCAGGATAAAGCCTGCTTTGATGGATTGGATATAGGCGGAAAACTGCTCCGGTTCGGCCAACACGTCTTCATGCGGCACGAAGACGTTGTCGAATTTCAGGGCGAAGGTGCGCGTGCCTTCCAGGGCGCAGAATTCGGGGCAGGGGTTCAGGGTCACGCCTTCGCGTTGCGCACCGGTGATGAACATGACGTAGCCGCCGTCCACCGCCGCCGTGTTGGCCCAAATGTGCGTGTCGCCCAAATTCGATACCCAGGGCAGCACGCCGTTTACCCGATAGCCGCCTTCGGTTTTTTCGGCGCGCAGGTTGTGCCCTTCAATGCCGGCCAGGTGTTTGACGGTGTTGGACATGCCCGTGCCGGCCAATACTTTGCCTTGCAACACATCCGCCAGATAACGCGTTTTGGCGGCGGCATTCGGCGTTTTGTGCAGATACCACGCGCAGGCTGCCTGACACCACACGGAAAACGCGGTGGCGCCGCAGATTTTGCCCACTTCGCGGATGGCCAGGATTTGCGCGGTCAGGCCCAAACCGTTGCCGCCTTCTTCCACCGTGCCCACTGATTGATAGCCGCCGATTTTGCCCAATTCGCGCATGAATTGTTCGGGATACACGCCTTTGCGATCGATGTCCTGCACGATGGGGGCGAGTTCTTTTTGTGCCAATGCGGCAATTTGCGTCAGCAGGGTTTGCAGCGCCATGAAGCGTCCTTTCTTGGGATGTGAATGCTGTAAAGGCACGATTTTAAGCAGCCTGCCGCTGTTTTGCCAAAGACGGTTTTTTTCTTTCGGATATAACTTTTGTTTATAAAAAAGCAGCCTGCACTTGCCGAAAACAGAGTGCAGGCTGCTTTTTCGGCATCCGTCAAATGTGCCCGAACGCCAAACCAATCCACAGGCTGAGCAGGCTCAAAGCCGCCACATAGCACAAAGTGGCGTAAAACAGCTTTTGCGACAAATCGGCAGGGCAATGGCTGCCGTTTTTGCGCGCCAGATATTCGGCCACCGCCTGTTGCACGCTCTGCACCACGCTGTCGTTTTGCTCGGGCGTGCCAATACCCACGCGCAGGCAGTTGTGCAGCAGCGCGTGGCGGCCGTGCAGGTTTTTCACCAAAATGCCGTTTTCTTTCAGCCGTTCGAAAGCGCTCGGTGCATCGGGCAGGCGCACGGTCAGGAAATGCGCTTGGCCGTCCAAAACCTGCGTTTCTTCCAATTCGGCCAATGCCGCGGCCACACGGCTGCGCTCGGCGGCAAGCTGTTCGGTGTTTTGCCGGAACGTGTCTGCGTGCTGTAACGCGAATCGGGCGGTGTTGAGGCTCAAACCGTTCACGGGACGGGGCGGCAGGAGTTTGGCCAATTCGTTCATGACGAGCGGGCTGCCGACCGCGTAACCCGTGCGGATGCCGCCCAAGCCGATGCTGTCGAACGAACGCAGCACCACCAAGTTTTCCGGCTGGCCGCCTTGGGCGATGAAGCTGTGTTCGTCGTCTACGGCGCAGGTTTCGTCCACCACGACAATACCTTCGGCGCGGCGGGCGATTTCTTCAAGGTCGGAGCGGGCAATCGGTGTGCCGGTGGCGCGGTTGGGGTGGGAAATGAAAAGGAGTGCAGGCTGCTTTTGTTCGATAGCGGCAAAGAGGGCGGTCAGGTTGGGCGAAAAATCATCGTTCAGGGCAATGCCGGTATATGTCATGCGGCACAGTTCGGCCGCGCGGCGGTACATGTCGGAACACGGTTCGAGCGCGAGCACGGCAGCATCGGGTTGTGCAGTCAGCCATGCGAGCAGCCGCACGAGTTCTTCGGCGCCGTTGCCCAAAACGATTTGTGCGTTTTCGGGAATGGGAAGCGCGGCACGCAAAGCAGCCTGCACTTCGTTTTCGGTGGTGTTTGAGGTGTGGTCGAGCGGGGCTTCGGCCAATGCGTCCGCCCATTGCCGCCGTATGTCTTCGGGCAGGGAGAAGGGCGGCGCGGCGCTGTCTAATGCAATGAAATGATTGGGAATATCGAATTTTTGATAGGCGGTTTGTGCCAGAATGTCGGCACGAATGAAACGGGTGGGCATTTCGCGCTCCTTGTCGGACAGTGGTTTGGAATGTGCAGGCTGCCTGCAACACAGGCGGCACAAAGATAAATGTAACACAAAAAGCGTCTGCCCTAATACTGTTAAATTTGTTATGATTGCGCTTTTCGAACACTATTTTCAGGCAGGCGATTATGTCCGTATATACCAGCGTTTCCGACGACGAAATGCGCCAGTTGCTGACACGTTACCCGTTGGGCGGATTCCGTTCGCTGCAAGGCATTGCGCAGGGCATTACCAACAGCAATTTTTTCCTGCACACCGATTCGGGCACTTATGTGCTCACCGTGTTTGAAACGCTGCGTGCCGAAGAGCTGCCGTTTTTCATGGATTTGACCCACCATTTGAGCGCGAACGGCGTGGCATGCCCCGCACCGATTGCGCAAAACGACGGTTCGTTCACCGCCACATTGGCGGACAAACCCGCGTGCATTGTGGAAAAACTATCGGGCGGCGACACGGCGTATCCCACCGAAGAAGAGTGCTTCAACACGGGCGCAATGCTGGCGAAAATGCACTTGGCCGGCAGCACGTTCGGGCAGAAAATGGACAATCCGCGCCACCACGCATGGTGGACGGAGGCAGAAGGTCGGCTGCGTGGCTGTCTGACCGCCGACGATGCCGAACTGCTGCATGATGAAATCGCCCATCAGGCGGCAAATACCGACACGCACCTGCCCGGCGGCATCATCCACGCCGATTTGTTCAAAGACAACGTGCTTTTGGACAGCGGACGAGTGGCTGGTTTCATTGATTTTTATTATGCGTGCAACGGCAGCTTTGTGTACGATTTGGCGATTGCCGTGAACGATTGGGCGCGCGATGCCCACCACCACATCGTGCCGGCATTGCAGGCTGCTTTTTTGGCGGGCTATCAAAGCGTGCGGCCGCTCACGCCGGCGGAACAGGACTACATGCCCACCGCCTACCGTGCAGGCTGCCTGCGCTTTTGGGTGTCGCGGCTTTTGGATTACCACTTCCCGGCCGAGGGTGAAATGACGTTCATCAAAGACCCAAACGTGTTCCGGGATTTGCTGCTGGCGTATCGCAGCGGCTGGTAAATGGATAATGTTTAGGTTGATTCTGACGCATAAAAAGAAGCGGAATATTACAAAAATATTCCGCTTCTTTTTTTATCTATTGTAATTAATTCAATAAACTATGGCTCACATACCCATAAGAGCCATTTCGATGGTGCTGCGCCAGTTGAGTGCTGCCGTAGCAATACAGCTTTTGTAGCGGGGCTGTTCTTCCAGACGGTCTCTCCAATCTTGATAAAGTTCAGAAACTTTTTTAATTAATTTACGCCATTTGTTGATTTTGAACGGCATGTAGAACTCTTCAAAAAGTTCATGTACTGAAGCCATTTGGTTAGAGCAACGTACAATAGAATTGAGAACAGAGTCCATATGATTAGCTACTTCTTCAGTTACATCATCAGCAGTAAAGTTAGATAATGCAGGCTATATTTTATGGATAACTTCAATATATGATTGTCTTAATTCAGCTGTTAAAGGAATGATATTTTTAGCCATTTCCATCTCCTTGGTTAATTATATGAATTTAATAATGCAACCCAATAAGTTATTGCGCCGCATATCAATATTAGCTATATTTCATATGTGCTAAATTGATAGTACGAATTGTGTATGTTTTTCTTCTTACCATCAATACAAGCCATCAATACAAGAAGGTGTAAATATGAATAAATTATCTTTATGTTTTGTTTCGGTTTTGTTGTTGGCGGCCTGCTCGAGAAGCAGCGTAGACGATTGGGCGGCAGTTAAAAGCGAAGGTAATGTCCATATAGTAATTCCGTCGAAAGGTGCGGCAGAACGGTATGCCGCCGCCAACCCGTCCCACAATGCCAAAGCACCGTATATCGCCGCCGCCAAAAAGATTTGCCCAGATACGGCAAATGATTGTATCGTTTTGTTTTTCAAGCCGGATAGTAAAATCGGCAGTATTGCAGATGCGAAAGGCAGCGAATATGGCGCTTTGCTGCATTTGTATGGCAACAAACCGAATTGGCAGACGTGGGAAACGCGCTGGAACTGCACGGAGTTTCCCAATACGGAACAGCATTTGTGCCTGACGCAGGATTTTGTGCAGAAAAGTTTGTAGCACCGCGAAAAGCAGCCTGCACCCAATCGGAACAGCGTTTCGGGTGCAACAAAAAACCGTTTGACGAAAAATCAAACGGTTTTTTTGCAACGGCGGCGGATTATGCTTTCAATGCTTCTTCCAATTCGCCGGCTTCAAACATTTCCATCATAATGTCGGATCCGCCCAAAAATTCGCCGTTCACATACAGTTGCGGAATGGTCGGCCAGTTGCTGTATTCTTTAATGCCTTGGCGCACTTCGTCGTTTTCCAACACATTGACGGTGACAAAATCATTGCAGCCTGCATTTTGCAGGATTTGCACGGCGCGTGCGGAAAAGCCGCATTGCGGGAACTGCTTGGTTCCTTTCATAAACAGGACAACGCGGTGTGTGGTAACGACTTCTTTGATTTGTTCTTGAATGCTCATTGAGAGTCCTTTCAAATATGGGCAGTGGAATAAACGCGCTTTTGCGCGGCAAAACGGCTGGCATTATAACGTGATTTGCAGCATTGTTGCATTTTTTATCCATCTTCGCCCTGTCCGCGCCCGACCAATGCGTGTACACTGCGCCCTTTGTGCGGTAAAACCGTGTGGCGGCCAAGTAAGGAAAAATATTATGAAGTTATGGAACAAATGTCTTTGGATTTTGGCGCAGGCAGCCTGCACTTTTGCCATGGCGCAACCGCCGGTTTCCGCGCACGAAGCGGAATATGCACAGGCCGCCGCCGCTTATCAGAAACAGGATTTCACCACGATCATCCGCTTGTTGCAGCCTTTGGCGGAGCAGGGCGATGCCACGGCGCAGCACAATTTGGCGGTGCTGTATCAAGACGGATTGGGCGTGCCCGCCAACGCGGAGAGGGCTTTGTATTGGTATGAGAAAGCCGCCGCGCAGGGGCAGGCCGAAGCGCAGTTTATGGCGGGGCTGATGTACAGCGACGGTAACGGCGTGCCGCAAAATTATGAGAAAGCCGCGTTTTGGTATCACAAAGCCGCCGAGCAGGGGCATGCGGACGCACAAAACAATCTGGCGGCGCGTTATGCCACCGGCACGGGCGTGGCCAAGAATCTGGCGGAAGCGGTGAAATGGTATCGCGCCGCCGCCGCACAAGGGCATCCCACCGCGGGGCATACTTTACAACAGTTGGAGCAGCTGCCTGAAGTGCAAAAGCAGCCTGCACGTTAAATCAAATTGCGCTACAATGCGCGTTTTCCACAGAACACGAGAACACACATGCCAAAAATTACCATTCTGCCGCACGAGCAGCTCTGCCCCGAAGGCGCCGTGATTGAAGATGCGCCCGTGGGCGAAAGCATTTGCGATGTGCTTTTGGACCATCATATCGATATTGACCATGCCTGCGAAAAATCATGCGCCTGCACCACATGCCATGTGATTATCCGCCAAGGGTTCGACAGCTTGGAAGAAGCCACGGAGCTGGAAGAAGATTTGCTCGACCAGGCCTGGGGGCTGGAAGCAGATTCTCGTTTGAGCTGCCAGGCATTGGTGGGCGAAGAGGATTTGGTGGTGGAAATTCCGAAATACACCATCAACCATGCACGAGAACATTGAAATATAGGGATTTTTCAGCATAAAAAGCAGCCTGCACATTTTGAAACGTGCAGGCTGCTTTTGGGTTGGCGGATTAGCGTTTATCCACGGGTACAAAATCGCGACGTGCTGCGCCGGTGTACAATTGGCGCGGACGACCGATTTTCGCATTCGGATCGCTCAAACTTTCGTTCCAATGGGAAATCCAGCCCACGGTGCGCGCCAGTGCGAAAATCACGGTGAACATGGAAACCGGAATATTCAATGCGCTCAATACGATGCCTGAATAGAAGTCTACGTTTGGATACAGTTTTTTCTCGATGAAGTAAGGGTCGTTCAATGCAATTTTTTCCAATTCCATCGCCAGCTTGAATTTTGGGTCGTTTTCCAAGCCCAATTCGCGCAATACTTCGTCGCAGGTGGTTTTCATGATGGCGGCACGCGGGTCCATGTTTTTGTACACGCGGTGGCCGAAGCCCATCAGGCGGTATTTCTTCGCTTTCACGCCTTCCATAAATTCCGCCACGTTCGATACATCGCCGATTTCGTCCAGCATTTTCAGTACGGCTTCGTTCGCACCGCCGTGTGAAGGCCCCCACAGACAGGCGATACCGGCGGCGATACACGCAAACGGATTGGCACCGGAAGAACCGGCCAAGCGCACGGTGGAAGTGGATGCGTTTTGTTCGTGGTCGGCATGCAGCGTGAAGATGCGGTCCAGCGCACGTACCAAAACAGGGTTCGGTTCGTATTTTTCGCATGGCGTTGCAAACATCATGTGCATGAAGTTGGCGGCATAGCTCAAATCATTGCGCGGGAAGTTGAACGGCAGACCGTTGGAGTAACGGTAGCACATGGCGGCGATGGTGGGGATTTTGGAGATGAGGCGGTAAATGGCGACTTTGCGGTGTTCCGGGTCGGCAATTTCCAGGCTGTCTTGATAGAAAGCGGACAATGCGCCGACTACGCCGACCATCATCGCCATCGGGTGCGCATCGCGGCGGAAACCGCGGAAGAACCATGTCAGCTGTTCGTGCACCATAGTGTGTTTGGTCACGGTATCGACAAATTGTTTTTTCTGTGCGGCATTGGGCAGTTCGCCGTAAATCAGCAGGTAGCACACTTCCAGATAGTCGCTTTTTTCTGCCAATTGTTCAATGGGATAGCCGCGATAGTACAGTAAGCCTTTTTCGCCATCAATAAATGTGATTTTCGATTCGCAACTGGCGGTTGAAACAAAGCCTGGATCGAAAGTAAACATATTCGTGCCTTTGGTAAATGCGCGAATATCGACAACATCATTGCCCAGTGTGCCGCTCAATACGGGCAATTCGACAGTTTCAAAGCCTTCACCTTGCAATTGGACGGATTTAGCCATGTTTTACTCCTCGGTGGTTGTTGATTGATGGGGGGTGTGTTACTGCAGTCGGAGCGCATGGATTATGCGGCTCGGATTTTTGCCAGCAGCGGTTCGAAATCGGAACGTTGCGGTGTTTCGGTTTGGTTGATTAAGGCCAAAAATTCTTGGTCTTCCAAAGCCAAAATCGCTGTGAAGATGTCCAATTCATCATCGCTTAACCGGTCAAAATGGTTTGCCATGAATTTCCTCAACACGATGTCGAGTTCTAACAATCCGCGGCGTGTTTGAAAACGGATGCGCCGTTTTGCGGTTTCATCAAATTGTGCCATGTTTTGTATCAATTGAAACGGATATTTGTTTTTGTTATGGTGGCGATTTTTTGTTTGAATGCAGGCTGCTTTTCGAGGCTTGGAAACGCAAAAAGCAGCCTGCACATCATCAAATCATACGCTCCAAGATGATTTCTTTGATTTTGCCGATGGCGCGTGTCGGATTCAGGTGTTTCGGACACGCATCCACACAGTTCATGATGGTGTGGCAGCGGAACAGGCGGTATGGGTCGTTCAGATTGTCCAAACGTTCGTTGGTGATGGTGTCGCGGCTGTCGGCGATGAAGCGGTAGGCGTTGAGCAGGCCGGACGGACCGACGAATTTGTCGGGATTCCACCAGAACGACGGGCAGGAAGTGGAGCAGCAGGCGCACAAAATACATTCGTACAGGCCGTCCAATTCGGCGCGCTCTTCCTGTGTTTGCAAGCGTTCGCGCTCGGGGGCGGGCGTGTCGTTCACCACATAGGGTTTGATGGAATGGTATTGTTTGAAAAACTGCGTCATATCGACGATCAAGTCGCGAATCACGGGCAGGCCGGGCAGCGGGCGCAATACGATGGGTTGTTGCAGGCTGCGGATGTCGGTCAAACAGGCCAAGCCGTTTTTGCCGTTGATGTTCATGCCGTCAGAACCGCAAATGCCTTCGCGGCAGGAGCGGCGGAAGGAAAGCGTGTCGTCTTGCGCTTTGAGTTTCATGATGGCGTCGAGCAGTTTTACATCGGACGGCTGGATTTCCAGTTCGTAATCTTGCATGTACGGCTTGGCATCTTTGTCAGGATTGTAGCGGTACACTTGTAGGCGGATTTTTTCCATGTTGGGTGTTCCTATATGGTTGTGTATGCAGCCTGCATGGGGTGCAGGCTGCTTTCTGCGTGTTTTTGTTTTAGTAAACGCGTTTGGCCGGCGGAATATAATCCACAGTCAATGGTTTTGTGTGGACAGGTTTGTATTCCAGATGGTTGTCGGCAGAATAAAACAGCGTGTGTTTCATCCAATTCACATCGTCGCGGTCCGGATGGTCGTCCGAGGCATGTGCGCCGCGGCTTTCTTTGCGCGCTTCGGCAGAAATAATGGTTGCCTTCGCCACTTCCATCAGGTTGTCCAATTCCAACGCTTCGATACGCGCGGTGTTCCACACCATGCTTTTATCGCCGATTTGGGTGTTTTTGGAGCGTTCGACCAAAGCCAATACTTTTTCCACGCCTTCTTTCAGGATGGCATCTGTGCGGAATACGCCCGCATGCGATTGGATGGTGCGTTGCAGTTCGCCGCGCAGCGCATCGACGTTTTCGCCGCCGGTTTGATTGTTCAGGCGGTCAAGGCGCTGTTTGGTGAATTCGCCCGCATTTTCCGGCAAGGGTTTCAGTTCGGTTTCGGCAATGTATTTAATCATGCTGTCGCCGGCCGATTTGCCGAATACCACCAAGTCCAGCAGGGAGTTGGTGCCCAAACGGTTTGCACCGTGCACGGAAGCGCACGCGCATTCGCCTGCGGCATACAGACCGTTGACGACGGCTTCCGGATTGCCGTCTTTTGGCACAACCACTTCGCCCAAGTAGTTCGTAGGGATGCCGCCCATCATGTAGTGTGTGGTGGGGACAACGGGAATCGGGTCTTTAATCGGGTCGATGCCGGCAAATTGAATGGAAATCTCGCGGATGCCCGGCAGTTTGCTCATAATCTTTTCGGCGCCGATGTGGTCGATTTTCAGCAAAACGTGGTCTTTGTTCGGACCGCAGCCGCGGCCTTCGTAAATCTCCATCGCCATGGCGCGGGAAACCACGTCGCGCGAAGCCAAATCTTTCACGGTCGGAGCATAGCGTTCCATAAAGCGTTCGCCCTGTGCGTTCAACAGGATGCCGCCTTCGCCGCGCACGCCTTCGGTAATCAGCACGCCTGCGCCTGCCACGCCGGTCGGGTGGAATTGCCAGAATTCCATGTCTTCCAACGGAATGCCGGCACGCGCGCAAATGCCCAAACCGTCGCCGGTGTTCATAAAGGCATTGGTGGAGGAGGCGTAAATACGGCCTGCGCCGCCGGTGGCAAACAAAACGGCTTTGGCGTGGAAAATGTACACTTCGCCTGTTTCCATTTCCATGGCGGTAACGCCGACCACGTCGCCATCTTCGTTGCGAATCAAATCCAACGCAGTCCATTCAACGAAAAATTGCGTGTTGGCGCGGACGTTTTGTTGATAAAGCGTGTGCAGCATGGCGTGGCCGGTACGGTCGGCAACGGCACAGGCGCGTTCCACGGCGCGTTTGCCGTGTTCTGCCGTGTGGCCGCCGAACGGGCGTTGGTAAATTTTGCCGCTTTCCACGCGGTCGAACGGCATACCCATGTGCTCCAATTCAACTACGGCTTCAACGGCGTTGCTGGTCATGAATTCGATGGCGTCTTGGTCGCCCAGCCAGTCCGAACCTTTCACGGTGTCGTACATGTGCCATTCCCAGTTGTCGTCCTGCACGTTGCCCAGCGATGCGGAGATGCCGCCTTGCGCCGCTACGGTATGCGAACGGGTGGGGAATACTTTGGATAATACGGCGGTGTTTACGCCGGCTTTGGATAATTGCAAGGCCGCACGCAAGCCTGCGCCGCCCGCGCCGACGACTACGGCATCGAATTTACGGATAGGATAAGTCATAGTGGATTAGCCCCAGATAGCAAAGAATGAGTAGATGGTGCAGCCGACCAGCCAAGTGACGGTGGCGCATTGCAGGAATAAGCGCAGATAGAAGGGCTTGATGTAGTCCATCCACAAATCGCGTACGCCGACCCATGCGTGTAAAAACAGTGCAAGGAAGGTAACCTGGGTAAAGACTTTCACCCATACTTTGCCGAAGAATGCCTGCCATTCGGTGTAATCGTCCGCGCCGATGAGGCCGAGCAGGAAGAAGAAAAAGAATACAGTATAAAGCAACATGATAACGGCGGTGGCCCGTTGCATTGCCCAATCGCGCACGCCGTAATGTGCGCCTGCCAGTTTACGTTTTACCATAATGCAATCCCCAGGATAAATGCTGTTGCAGGTGCGCCGTACAGAACCCATTTGGCGGTTTTGCGTGCAGGCTGCAATTCTACGCCGATATGTGCGTCAATCAGCAAAAAGCGGATGCCGGCGAACAAATGGTGGATGAACAGCCACAATACGCCGATTAAAATCAGCTTCATGAACCAGTTGTCGGCCCAGGCTTTGTATTCGGCAAATGCCTGGCCGCTGCTTAAAGAGCCTGCCAGCAACGACAGTAATACAGGCAGCAGCAGGAACAGCATCACGCCGGAAGCGCGGTGCAGGATAGACACGATGCCGGGAATGGGCAGGTGTCTGATAATGGTCGGCATGTCCAGATATACAGGTCTTTTTTTTGTCTGCATTACCAGTTCCTCTTGTCAATCAAATAAACTCAAAACTCAAAAAAGCGCAGGTTAAGCCCAAAACGCCCTTAACCTACACAAGCAATAATTTACCGCGTTTATCACTTTTTGAACAGTCTTATTTGCAGGATATTTTATGTAATTTAGCAACATAATTCGGTTTTCCGGCTTCTGGCGGGCTGTTTGTATCGGATTGGGGTGTGAATCGGGCAAATAAACATTGATATCGGTCAAGAAATGCGGAGGGCATTGCGCGATTTTCGGCGTTTCAGATTGAAATGGCTTTTGTTTGTGTTAAAAATGGTTAAGCATAAATACCGCTGTGATTTTATTTCAAAAAAGCAGCCTGCACCGGATTTTCCAAAGTGCAGGCTGCTTTTGGCGTGTTGGACACGGGGTTTAGCGGCGCGGGCCGATCATGCGGTTGATGATTTTTTCGCCACGCAGCTGGTGGATAACGGCCATGACGATGTGTCCGGCCACCAAGAAGAACAGCAAAAAGGCCAGTTTGCCGTGCGCCGCGTTGCCTAAGTTCACCATCCATTCGATTTTTTCGGGCGAGCCGGTCATCACTTCGATGCCGAATACGTTGAGCGGGCCGCGGGCTGCGCCGTATTGGCGGATGAGGCCGATGAAGGGCACGGCAATCATCAGCAGGTACAGGGCGGCGTGTCCGAGTTTGACGACGGGTGCGCTGAGCGGGCGGCGGGACGCGTTAATGGCAGACCAAACCACGCGCAGCACAATCAGCACGGCCAAGATGGTGCCGACCGATTTGTGGTAGCCCATCAGGCTGAAATAATCTTCGTTGATGTTCCACATGATGGCGGTGAACAGCATGAAGGCGAAGGCGGCGGCCATGAGCCAGTGCAGCAGGCGGGAAATGGTGCCGTAATATTGAGGAGTGTCTTGCATAAGTGTTCCTTAATGGTTATGTGTTATATTCAAGCGGCGCATTATAAGGGAAATTTTACGCGGCGGCGTGCCGTTTGGCTTTTTTTGCGCGAAAAAACAGTTTTGCTTTTCAGGAAAACACGGCGGGCAATCAATAAAAGGCTTGCTAATTTTCAGGCGCTTGCTATAATGGCTCACTTCAATGGCGGGTCGCCTTGCATGGTGATTTTCAGCAACGGGTCAGGGACGGGAGTCAGCAGCCCACTGGAAAAAGTCAGTGCCAAGGGTTCGGCTCGCCTCCTTATTCAATCCCGTTGCTCCGGCAGCGGGGTTTTTGTTTGTGCAGGCTGCTTTCGGATGGGAAAAAGCAGCCTGCACTTTATAAACCTTTTTGTTTTCGCTACAATTTTGCGGTTTTGAAGAAGGCAATCGGGTGCAGGCTGCTTTTTGGGGGCGCGGCGGCCGTAAAGTGGGTATGGCGGCGCAACGCCATGAAAACCTTTGAATAATGATGAATGATATTTTGGAAAGATGATGCAGACATTATCGCTGGCGGTGGTGGGCCATACCAACACGGGCAAAACTTCGTTAATGCGCACGTTGCTGCGCGACAGCCGCTTCGGCGAAGTGCAAAATGCGGCGGCGACCACGCGCCATGTGGCGCAGGCTGCTTTGGGCGACGGCGTGGAAACGTGGCTGTATCTGCACGATACGCCGGGCTTGGAAGATGCGGGCGGCGTGCTGGATTGGCTGGAGGAAAACACTTCGCCGCAGCACGAGGGCATTGAACGGCTGCAACAGTTTTTGGACAGCCCGGCCGCGCAAAACGAATGGGCGCAGGAGGCGAAGGTGCTGCGGCAGGTGTTGGCCAGCGATGCGGCTTTGTATGTGGTGGATGCGCGCGAAGACGTGTTGCCCAAATACAAAGACGAATTGACGGTGTTGTCGTGGTGCGCGAAGCCGGTGATGCCGGTGTTTAATTTTATCCACGGGCAGAATATGGACGAATGGCAGACGCTTTTGGCGCGCCGCAGCCTGCATGTCAGCAGCCGTTTCGATACCGTGGCGTTTGATTTTTCGGGCGAAATGGTGTTGTGGCAGCAGTTGGCCACGTTGCTCGGCCAGCCGCCGGCATTGTCGGCGCTCATGGCGTTCCGGCAGCAGGAATGGCAGCAGTTGGAACGGCAGGCGTATGTGTTGGTGGCGCAGTTTTTGTTGGACGCGGCCGCCTGTGTGCGCCAGTTTGAGGACAAAAGCCGTACGCAGGCGGTGCTGGAAGAAATGCAGGCGGCTGTGGCGGCACACGAAAGCAGCCTGCACCAGCAACTCTTTGCGCTGTACCGGTTTTATTATTCGGATGCGGACATTCAAGGGCAGCAGGTGTTGCGCGCCTTCCGCCAAAACCCGTTCGATGCCGAGCTGCTGAAAGATTACGGCATCCGCACGGGCAAAGCGGCGGCAACAGGCGCATTGCTGGGCTTGGGTGTGGACGCGCTCACGCTGGGCACGTCGCTCGGACTGGGCGCGACCATCGGCGGCGTGCTGGGCGGATTGGCGGGCAACTGGCAGGTCTTGTACGACAAAATACAGGGCATTGAAACGCTGATGATTGACAATGCCACGCTCACTCTGCTGGCAGCGCGCAGCCTGCATTTGCTGCAAACGCTGAAATCGCGCGGACATGCCGCCACCAATTCCGTGGTGTTGCAGGACAAGGTGGCCCTACCGTGGAAGGCGGATGCATTGCCCAAAGTGTTGCAGCAGGCGCGGTTGCAGCCGAAATGGTCGGCGCTCAATCCGGCGTACGAACCGCAGTCGCGCAAACGGCAGGAAGCGGTGGAGGCATTGGCGGCGTGTTTGGCGGAACAGGCATAGGGTGCAGGCTGCTTTTCAGGCAAAACCCTTACGCCTGTTTACACAATATTAACGGTTTTTTGTGCGGGGCAAAGCTACAACCCTTCTTACCCTTCCAACCCCAACACGGAGTCAATCCATGAGAAAAAGCATTATTGCAACGCTGGTTTTGTCGTTGTCGGTGGCCGCAATGCCCGCCCATGCGAAGGGCGGCTACATCGGCGGGCAGCGCGCGGCGGGCATAGCCAAGGCCAAAGTGGGCGGCGGTAAAATCGATGATATTGATTTGGAACACAGCCGCCGTTACGGCGCGTATTACGAAGTGGACGTGGACAACTGCCGCGGCGAATACGAAGTGCGTGTGCAGGCAACCACCGGCCGCGTGCTTTCGGTGCGCCGCACGGGCAACAGCGACGATTGCCACCGTCCTTCGCGCCGCGGTCACCGTTCCGGCCATTATCACGATTATGACGATGACGACCATGATGACGATTGATGTGCAGGCTGCTTTTTTTGCAGCGGCCGCATAGCCAATCAGATACAATCCGCGTATTGCCGATGGTGCGATACGCGGTTTTTTGCGGCCGCCCCATCGGGCGGCGTGAACAGGAACTGGTATTCGGTATCGGCATTAAGGAAGGGCTATGGAATTTTTGATTCGTGCGGACGCATCGGTACACATCGGCAGCGGGCATGTGATGCGCTGCATAACGCTGGCGCACGCGCTGCAACGGCGGGGGCATCGCAGCACGTTCGTCATGCGCGCGCACGACGGGCATTTGGCGGATTTCGTGCGCGCGCAGGGATTCGATTGCGTGCTGCTGCCACACCACAAGGACGCGGCGCAAGAAGCGGCGGACGAACCGAGTTTGGCACACAGCGCATGGCTCGGCTGCACGCAGGCGCAGGACGTGGCCGACTGTTTGCCGCACATCCGCGCCTTGTCGCCTGATTGGATTATTTGCGACCATTATGCGCTGTCCGATATTTGGCAGCGGGCGGCACGCGCCGTGTGCGGCAGCAACATCATGGTGCTGGACGATTTGCACGACCGCGCGCACGATGCCGATGTGCTGCTTGACCAGAACTACGGCCACACCGCCGCCGATTATGCAGGCTGCCTGCCGCCGGGCTGCCATGTGCTGGCCGGCACGCAATATGCCTTGTTGCGCGAAGAATTTGCCCGATGGCGCGCCGCCGCATTGAACAAGCCGCAGAAAAGTGCAGGCTGCCTGCAAAACGTGTTGGTGAATTTGGGCGGCGTGGACAAAGACAACCACACGCTTGCGCTGTTGCAGCGGCTGGCGGAAAGCAGCCTGCACCCTTGGGCGGTGACTGTGGTGATGGGCAACACCGCGCCGCACACCGACAGCATCCGCGCCTTCGCGCAACACGCCCCGTTTGATTGCCGCGTGCTGGTGGGCGCGTCCAACATGGCCGAACTGATGGCGCAAGCCGATTGGGCGGTGGGCGCGGCGGGCGGCACTTCGTGGGAACGCTGCGCCTTGGGTTTGCCGACGCTGCTGCTGGTCATTGCCGACAATCAGCGCAGCATTGCCGAACAGCTGCAAGCGGCAGGTGCGGCACGGTTTTTGCCGATAGAACGGCTGCACGGAGACGAATGGCGGCAGGCACTCGACTGGTTCGGGCAGCCTGCACACCGCGCGCAGATGGCGGAAAGGGCCGCCGCCTTGTGCGACGGATTGGGCGCGGCCCGCGTGGCGGATTATTTGTCCGCCTACCCGAATGCAGGCTGCATTGTCCCCGCCGCCGCAGAAGACTGCCGCCTCCTGTTTGAATGGCGCAACCATGCCGACATCCGCCGCTTCATGTTCAACCCGCAGCCCTTGGTGTGGGCGGAACACGCCGCATGGTTCGCACGGCAGTTGGACAATCCCGATTTCAAAATGCTCGTGTACCACGAAAACGGCCGCCCCAAAGGCTACGTCAGCTTCAAAAAGCAGCCTGCACCTGCCGATACATGGGAATGGGGCTTTTATGCCGCACCAGACGCCGAACGCGGTACCGGATCGCGCATGGGGCGGCAGGCGTTGGCATGGGCGTTTGAACATTTGGGCGCGCGGCAGGTGGTCGGGCGCGTATTGCCGCACAACGCCGCCAGCCTGAAAATGCACGAAAAATTGGGCTTCGTGCGGCAGGAGGGTGGGCAGGGCGGTTCTATTGAGTTTGTGCTGCAAAAGGTGCAGGCTGCCCGCCGTGTTAAATCCCAAAGTTAATTCCGATTCCCCGTGTGAAGCCCATCACACGCCATCAATCATCACCTGCGCCTTGCGGCAGCGGTGCCACGCCATTGGAAAAGCAGCCTGCACTTAACATTTCAAAGTGCAGGCTGCTTTGTATAGTGAATTAAAATCGCAATGATACGGCGTTGGCTCGCCTTGACGTACTACCTGTACGCCTTGCGGCTCTCCGCCTTGTCTCATTTTTATTTTAATTCACTATATTATCTCTATTCCTAAAACGTTCAGCGTTCGCCCAAACGCTTGTCGGGACGAATCATCAGAAACAGCAGCAGCGACGTGGCCGCGCCCAGCGTGTCGGCCAGCATATCTTTTTGCGCGTCCCACACGTCGCCCTGCGAGCCGAGGAATTCCACGCCCGCATCGCCGCCTTCAATCACGGCATACTGCCATTCGATAATTTCATAGGCCGCCGCAACGCTCATAATGAAAAACAGCCCGAAAAACAGGGCAATGCCCAAGGTTGCCTTGCGTTTGCGCAACAGCCATTCCGCCATCGGATAGGCGTAAAAACCGATGATGTAATGCCCGACGCGGTCGAAATGGTTGCGCCCTTCGCCCAAGAGCGGCGAGAGCAGTTGGTTGCCCCAGTCGAACGGCACGGCGGCAAAGGTATATTTCGCGCCGACGGTGTGCATGAACAGCCACAGGCTCATCAACACATAGGCGGTGTTGCTGAATTTGAAGTGCGGATAAGTGAGGAGCAGCGCGGTGAATACGATGAGCAGCGGCGTGGCCTCCGCCCACCAAACGGCACGGTCGGCAGGGGCAATGCCTGCCCACAGCGACAGGGCGATGAAAATGAGGGCGAGGATAAGGGTGAGGTGTTTTTGCATGATGGGCCAAAGATGTAATGATTCGGGCAAAGGACGATGTCGGGTAAACCGCAATGCCGCCTTGCCGAAAAAAAGCGCGTATTTTAACAGTAAAAACCGATACGGGATATTTGTAAAAGGCGGAGGTTGTTTGTATTCCTGTATTTTGTTTTACCGTATTTTTACGTATGGTGGTGCAGGCTGCTTTGAGGCACGGATGATGCCGGCAGTGATAGATGCGGCGGTTAAAAACAACAAAACGAATATGGCGACGATATAAAAAGCAGCCTGCACCTTGATAGCCGTATTTAATTGCCCATTTTCAACCCGTCGCGCAATAACAGTAATAGGCATATAATTGACGCGTCATCCTATAAACATCTACGAGGAGCATCAAAATGAAATCAAAAAAAATCTTACCCCGCATTGGCAGCCTGCTGTTGGGTGCGGCTTGCGGCGGACTTCTGCTGACTTTGGGATTGCCGTCTTTCAAAAGTGTGCAGGCGGAAACGGTGGCGGCGCAAATCGGCAAACTGCATGATGTGAACCACCGGCCTGCTGCCGAGCGTCTGCACGGCGGCAAACCCACGCTGGTGAAATTTTGGGCGAGCTGGTGTCCGTTGTGCCTTTCCGAACTCGGCCGCACGGAGCAATGGGCGCAGGACAAGCGATTCCAGTCGGCCAACCTGATTACCATCGCTTCACCGGGCTATCTGCACGAAAAACCAGAAGCCGAGTTCCGCCAATGGTTTGCCGGAACGGAATATCGGAATCTGCCGGTTTATACCGATGCGGGCGGCCAAATTGCCAAAAGTTTGAATATCGGTGTTTATCCGTCTTGGGCGCTGCTGGGCAAAGACGGCAACGTTGAGCGCATTGTGAAAGGCAGCCTGAACGAGGCGCAGGTATTGGCGCTGCTGCAAAACCCGAATGCCGATTTAGGCAGCCTGCAAACACCGTTTTACCGACCCACTGCCAATAAGGACACTTCCACCATGAACCTGCGAACCATTTATCTTGCCGGCGGCTGCTTCTGGGGCTTGGAAGCCTATTTCCAACGCATTGACGGCGTTGCCGATGCCGTTTCGGGCTATGCCAACGGCAAAACCGCGCATCCGAGCTATGAAGAAGTGATACAGGGCAGCGGCCACGCCGAAACGGTAAAAGTGACCTACGACGCCGACAAATTAAGTCTGAACGACATCCTGCAATATTATTTCCGCGTGGTGGATCCGACCAGCCTGAACCAACAGGGCAACGACAGGGGCGAACAATACCGCAGCGGCGTGTATCACACCGACCCGGCCGAAAAAGCCGTGGTGGCGGAAGCGATTGCGCGCGAGCAGCAAAAATACAGCCGTCCGATTGTGGTGGAAAACCGCCCGCTGGACAATTTTTATGAAGCGGAAGAGTATCATCAGGACTATTTGATTAAAAACCCGAACGGCTACTGCCACATCGACATCCGCAAGGCGGACGAACCGCTGCCGGGTAAAGCACCCGCCGCACCGCAAAAAGGCTTCGATGCCGCCACTTGGCGCAAACCGAGCGATGCGGAATTGCGCCGCACATTAACGCGCGAGCAATACGAAGTGACCCAAAACGCCGCCACGGAATACGCGTTCAGCCACGAATACGACCATCTGTTCCAACCGGGTTTGTATGTCGATATCGTCAGCGGCGAACCTCTGTTTTCTTCCGCCGACAAATTTCAATCGGGCTGCGGCTGGCCGAGCTTCACCAAACCGATAACGCCGCAGTCTGTGACCGAGCATGAAGACAACAGCTACAATATGAAGCGCACCGAAGTCCGCAGCCGCGCCGCCAATTCGCATTTGGGGCACGTGTTCCCCGACGGACCGCAAGACCGCGGCGGTTTGCGTTACTGCATTAATGGAGCCAGCCTAAAATTCATCCCGTTGGCGCAAATGGATGCCGCAGGTTATGGCGAATGGAAAGACAAGGTGCGCTAAAAAGCAGCCTGCACCCCAACAGTGATGGATATTGAAGGACGAATCATGAAAAAACTCCTGCTCCCCGCCGCGGTGATTGCCGTACTTGCCGCCGGCGCCGCCACCTATTTCCGCCACCAAAACGGCAACACGCTGCCCGACAATATCGCCGTATCCAACGGGCGCTTGGAGTTGGAGCGCTACGATGTGGCCAGCCTGTATGCCGGCCGTGTGCAGAACGTGCTGGTGGACGAGGGCAGCGAAGTGAAGGCGGGCGACGTGCTGGCCGAATTGTCGTCCGACATTGCTTCGGGCAAGGTGGAAGAGGCGATGGCGGGCGAATCGGCGGCGCGTGAAACCGTGTTGCGCGCGCAGGCTGCCGTGCGTCAGGCGCAGGAAGCCGTGGCGCGTGCCGATGCCCAGATTGCCGCGCAGCAACAGCAGCAGAAAGTGGCGCAGATGGAATTGGACAACGCAGGCAGGCTGCAAAGCGAAGATTTGGTGTCACCTGCCGAAACCCAGCGGCGGCGTTCGCAACGGGACGGCGCGGCGGCAGCGGTGAAAGCGGCGCAGGCGGCGAAATCGGAGGCGCTGGCCATGGTGCGTCAGGCGCAGGCCGGTGTGGCGGAAGCGCAAGCGGGCGTGGCGGCGCGTCAGGCGCAGGTGAAAACCGCCGAATCCGCCCAAAGCGACATGAAAATCACCAGCCCGAAAGACGGCCGCGTGGAATACCGCATTGCCGAAACGGGCAGCGTGATTGCCGCGGGCAGCAAGGTCATCAGCCTGATTGACCCGTCCGATGCCAGCATGAACATCTTCCTGCCCAACGCGCAGGCTGCCGTGCTGAAAGTGGGCGACGAAGCGCGGATTGTGCTGGACGGGCTGGATGCCGTGTTCCCCGCCAAAATCAGCTTCATCGCCACCAATGCGCAGTTCACGCCCAAAGCGGTGGAAACCGCCAACGAACGCGCCAAGCTCATGTTCAAAGTGAAACTGAAAATCCCCGCCGACATCGCCCTGAAATACAACCGCCTGCTCAAAGGCGGCATGACCGGCAACGGCTACGTCCGCACCAATGCGCAAAGCGGCTGGCCGGCAGAACTGGCGGTAAAGCTGCCACAGTGAATTGAAAAGGGTGCAGGCTGCTTTTGGGCTTCGGCAAATGGGGTTTCAGGCAGCCTGCACATACCGCGCATCCCATTAAAGCTGCTTCCAAATGGAAAAACTCGCATACGCCCTGGTCTTTATTGCCCTGATGTTTGCCGTGCTCAACATCCTGACGAATCAGGACAAGGACGAGCCGCCGAGAAAACCGCGTAGGAAAAAGCCGCGCCCCGCTGAACCGCACCCCACCGAGCCGCCAGCCGAAACGGGCGGTATCAACACCGGCAGCAAAAGCATGGCAGAGAAAAAGGGCGATGTGGGCGAGCAGATTGTCAAAGTTGCCGTGTTGAACAAGCTGGATGCCGCGCAATACCGCCATTTTTCCAATCTGATTATCCCCGCGCCCAACGGCACGACGCAGATTGACAATATTGTCGTTTCCCCTTTCGGCGTGTTCGTTATCGAGGCCAAATATTTTCAGGGCTGGATTTTCGGCGGCGCGAAACAGGAAAAATGGACGCACACCTTGTCGCGCTTTGAAAAATACGCCTTTCCCAATCCCATCCGCCAAAATTACGGGCATATCAAATCCTTGGCTCGGCTTTTAAGGCAGCCTGAAAACCGTTTTCATTCCGTTGTCGTGTTTGCGCACCGCAATTGCCAGCTGAAAACCGAATTGCCCGCCAATGTGTGCTTGCAGCATAATTTCATTGAATATATACAGAGTTTTACTAAAAACATTGTCGATGATGCGGCACTTGCCCGCATGAATACCATCTTGCAGCAGCCCGAATGGCAGGCAACGGAAGACAAGAAAGCCGCGCATGTCGAAAGGCTGAAAGCTTCTCAAAGATTGAATTAGTGCAGGCTGCTTTTGAAGTGCCGATTTTAATCCACTATAACGTGCAGGCTGCTTTTCTCCCAAGTTCCCCATTCCATTCCAAACATCATGAACACCGTCTCCATCCGAAACCTATCCCACCGCTACGGCAAAGTCCGCGCGCTGGACGACGTGTCGCTGGACATCCCAAACGGCGCGGCGGTCGGGCTGATTGGGCCGGACGGCGTGGGCAAATCCACGCTGCTCTCGCTGATGGCGGGCGTGCGCATTATCCAAACGGGCAGCGTGTCCGTGCTGGGCGGCGACATGGCGCAAAAGCGCGTTCGGCGCGAACTGTCGCACCGCATTGCCTATATGCCGCAGGGCTTGGGCAAAAACCTGTATCCCACGCTGACCGTGCAAGAAAACATCGATTTTCACGCGCGGCTGTTCGGGCTTTCCGCCGCCGAACGCAAAACGCGCATTGCACGGCTGCTGGAAGCCACGGGGCTCGCCCCTTTTCCAAACCGTGCCGCAGGAAAACTTTCGGGCGGCATGAAGCAGAAATTGAGCCTTTGCTGCGCGCTGGTGCACAGCCCCGATTTGCTGATTCTGGACGAGCCCACCACCGGTGTGGACCCGCTGTCGCGCCGCCAGTTTTGGAAGCTGGTGGACGATTTGCAGCACGAACACCGCGGCATGACCGTGATTGTCGCCACCGCCTATATTGACGAAGCCGAACAGTTTCCGCACCTGCTGGCAATGGACGACGGGCGGCTGCTCGCCAATGCCCCTACGCGCGAAGTGATGGCGCGGCACGGCGGCGAAACGCTGGAAGAAACCTATATCTGCCTGCTGCCCGAAGAAAAACGCCAAGGCGCGGGCGGTCTGGACATCACGCCCTTCGTGCCCGACCCCGATTCGCCGCCCGCCATTGAAGCACACGGGCTCACCAAACGCTTCGGCAGCTTCACCGCCGTGGACCATGTCAGCTTCACCATTCCCAAAGGCGAAATCTTCGGCTTTTTGGGCAGCAACGGCTGCGGCAAATCCACCACCATGAAAATGCTGACCGGCCTTTTGGATGCCACCGAAGGCAGCGCGGAACTCTTGGGGCAGCCCGTGGACGCGGGCGGCATGGCGGTGAAAATGCGCGTGGGCTATATGTCGCAGGCGTTTTCGCTGTATGAAGAACTGAGCGTGCGGCAGAACCTGATGCTGCATGCCAAGCTCTACCGCATGGGCGGAAAAAGCGCAGAAGCCGTGCAGAACGCCTTGCAGCAGTTTGACTTGGCTGACGTGGCCGACACCGCGCCCGCCGCCCTGCCGCTGGGTATCCGCCAACGCCTGCAACTGGCCGCCGCCTGCCTGCATTCGCCCGAAGTGCTGATTTTGGACGAGCCGACATCAGGCGTGGATCCTGCCGCGCGCGATATGTTCTGGCGCACGCTGTTGCAACTGTCGCGCCGCGACCGCATCACCATTTTCGTGTCCACCCACTTTATGAACGAAGTGGAGCGCTGCGACCGAATCAGCCTGATGCACCAAGGCCGCGTGCTGGCCGTCGGCACGCCCGCCGAACTGGTGGCCCGCAGCGGAAGGCCGAATATGGAAGAAGCGTTTATCCATTATTTGGAAGAAGACGCGAAAACCGCAGGCGCGGCGGTGTGAAGCGCAGACATGGCGGCGCAATGCCGCGAATGTTTTGAATATGGTCAGAAAGGGCGGGGAAGACATGGCATCTGTACGCAAAAGCAGCCTGCACCGTAGCGAACGGCCGGACGAACCCGTGAAACCGGTCAGCGATGCAGTTCGGATTGTATGGTTTTTGCTTACCGTGCCGTTTGTTTTGCTTTCTTTTGAGATAGTGGTTGCATTGGCGTATATGCTGGTCAATGTGAAATCGCATACACATATTGAAGTGATGGTTATTCTACTGGCAATGCCGCTGATGGTGTGTGTGCCGCTGTCATTTGCTGCCATTGCCTTTTTCCCATCCGAACGGATACGGCGGCCGGATAAATGGATGAAGTATTGGTATGGCGGCTGGATATGCATTCTGTTGGTTTGTGTCATCTTGCTGATGCTGTATCCGGATATATTATATGGAGAAGATGTTTTTTAAATGGTGGTTTTTTGTCGGCCGAAAATAAAATGCAGGCTGCTTTCGGCACCCCATCAAAAGCAGCCTGCACATCAACCAAGGAGGTTTTATGACGCACGATACGGATTCGTTGAAATATTGGTTCGCCACCGTGCTCACGTTTGCCCGCCGCGAAACCGCCGAACTTCTGCGCGACAAAATCCGCCTGTTTTTTGCCGTGATGGGTCCCATTGTGATTATGGCAGCCGTGTCTTGGGGAATTTCGTTTGACGTGCAGAACCTGAAATACGCCGTGTACGACCGCGACCAATCCGTGCAAAGCCGCGCGTTCACCGAATATTTTTCCGGCTCGCGCTATTTCATCGAGCAGCCGCCCGTCGAGCGCGAAGAAGACATCCGAACCGTGCTGCAAAACGGCACGGCGGTGCTGGTGATTGACATTCCGCCCGGTTTCGGCCGCGCATTGGAACGCCGCGAAAAACCCGAAATCAGTTTTTATATCGACGGCGCCACGCCGTTCAACGCCACCAATATCCGCGGCTATGTGCAAAGCCTGGTGTATGCCTATTCGCTGGACTATATCCGCGCCACCGGCACGCCCGCCGATTTGCGCGCGCCCGCCGAAGTCGTGCCCAGATTTTTGTATAACCAAGATTTCAACAGCATCAATTCGATTTCGCCCGGCGTGCTGATGATGGCGCTGATGATGATTCCCGCCATGATGGCGGCGGTGGGCGTGGTGCGCGAAAAAGAAATCGGCTCGATTGCCAATTTTTACGCATCGCCCGCCAGCGCCGCGCAATACCTGATTGGCAAACAGCTGCCGTATATCGCCGTGGGCGCGGTGAATTTTGCCGTGATGCTGCTGATGATGCTGCTTTGGTTCGGCGTGCCACTGAAAGGCTCGCTGTGGGCATTGTTTCTCGGCACCATGCTGCTGGTGTGGGCTTCGACATCGCTGGGGCTGGTAATTTCGTGTTTCGTGCGCTCGCAGCTGGCCGCCATTTTCGCTACTTCCATCATTTCCATGATTCCCGCCATGAACTATTCGGGCTTCCTGTATCCGCTTTCGTCCATGGAAGGCAGCGGCCGCATTATCGGGCAGATATTTCCGGCGTATTGGTATTTGAACGTTACGCTGGGCACATTTGCCCGCGGCCTGAATACGCATGATTTGCTGACCGAATATGCCGCCATTTCGCTGTTCGCCATCGGCGCAACGTTTATAGCGTGCCTGCTGCTGAAAAAGCAGGAAAAATAAAGTGCAGGCTGCTTTTTGCCGCTTGAACCGATGAAAAGCAGCCTGCACCCTGAACGAATGGAGCTTCCCATCATGCAGATGCTCAAAAATATCTACCATCTCACGCGCAAAGAATTCCGCAGCGTGTTTTCCGACCCCGTGCTGATTATCCTGATTGCCTATATTTTCACCATGCCGGTGTACGATATGTCGCGGATGTCCACCGATGTGAAACACGCCGCCGTCGCCGTGATCGACCGCGACCAATCCGTGCTGTCCTTCCGCATCCGCGACGCGCTGCAAGCACCGTTTTTCCAATCCCCCAAAGCCATCGACCCGCACGATACGGATGCGCTGATGAACAAAGGCGAATTCACCTTCGTCATCGAAATCCCGCCGAATTTTCAGCGCGATGTGCAGGCCGGGCGGCATCCGCAAATCCAACTGCTGATTGATGCCACCTCCATGACGCAGGCGGGCTTGGGCTCGTCCTACATCAACCAAATCGCCGGCCGCGAAATCAACGATTTTGCCGGTATCGAGCTGCCCGAAGTCGTTAAACCCGTGGTGCACGCCGAATTCAATCCGAACACCGAAAGTTCGTGGTTCATGCCCACGTCGCAAATCGGCACGATGGCGTTTCTGCTGCTGATGCTGCTGGCGGGCGCGGCGGTGATTCGGGAGCGCGAACGCGGCACGATTGAGCACTTGCTGGTGATGCCCGTTACCGCGCCGGAATTGATGATCAGCAAAATTTTGGCCAACGGCGTGGTCATTATGATTTCGGCCATGCTGTCGCTGTGGTTTGTCGTCCACCTGTCCATCGGCGTGCCGCTGAACGGTTCGCTGCTGCTGTATGCCGTCGGGCTGGCGATGTTTTTGTTCGCCGTGTCGTCGCTGGGCATTATGATTGCCACACTGGCCCCGACCATGGCGCAGTTCGGCATGCTCGTGCTGCCGGTGTATATCGTCATCAACCTGTTTGCCGGCGGTTCGTCGCCGCGCGTCAATATGCCGCAGGTGGCGCAGGACATCAGCGAATATTGGCCGCTGACGCAGTTTATGAAGTTTGCGCAGAACATTTTGTTTCGCGGCGCGGGTTTGGAAATCGTTTGGCCGCAAATGCTGGCCATGCTGTTGTTGGGTGTGCTGTTATTGGGACTTGCGCTTTTGCGGTTCCGTAAAATGCTGGAGCAGCAGGGATAAAAAGCAGCCTGCATTCAGACGCTGCGGAAATCGGGCGGTTTTCATGGCGTTGCGCCGCCATACCCACGCCTTCCGCCCCGCGGCGCGCTGCCCATCCGTTAAGTGCAGGCTGCTTTGAACGCGCTAAAAAAGCAGCCTGTACCCAATAAAATCAATCAGATAACTATTTACCGAAAAGGAAGCTCCATGCGCACTATCCGCCACACCGCCGTGATGACCGCCGTCTTGCTGCTGGCCGCCTGCCAAAGCACCACCGTGCCGACCGAAAGCCGTATCACCCTGCCTGCCGCTTTCAGCCAAGCCCAAGCCGCCGGCGAAACGCAGAATCTTGCCCGCTGGTGGCAGAATTGGCGCGACCCCGTGTTAAGCGCCCTGATTGAACAAGGCCTGGCGGATGGCTACGACATCCAAATCGCCCAAAGCCGCCTGGCCGAAGCGCGTGCCCAAGCCAATCTTGCCCGCGCCGATTTGGGGCCGACGGTCGGAGTGTCGGACAAAGCCACGCACAGCCGCAGCAGCGTGGACAATCCGTTGCCCGAACGCGCCCGTGCCGCATTGTCGGGGCTGCCCGGCGGCGGCAGGCTGGGCGAAGAGCATTTGAACAGCCACGGCAATATGTTCACCGGCGCGCTGTCCGCATCGTGGGAGCCTGATATTTTCGGGCGCAAACGCAGCGATGCCGATGCCGCCAAAGCCGCCGCACTCGGAGTGCAGGAGCAATATTACGGCGCACAAATGCTGCTGGCCGCCGACATTGCCGAGCATTATTTCCAAGCACGCGCCATGCAGGCACAGCAACGCGCCACCGCGCAGGCCATTGCCGCGCTGGAACGGCTGGCGCGTTATGTGGACGGGCGTTTCCGCGCAGGACATGTGACGGCGTATGAAAAAGGCGAAGTGCAAAGCCGCCTTTCGGCCATGCGCGGCAAACAAAGCACCGAACGCGCTCAGGAAGAACGGCACATCCGCGCCATCGCCGTGTTAATCGGGCAGCCGCCGCAAACATTCCGTTTGACCGACAGCACGGCCGACGTATTGGCACATCCGCCTGCCGCACCGCAGGGCGAAACGCCGCAAAGCATGATTGAACGCCGCCCCGACCTGCGTGCGCGTGCCACCCAAATCCAAGCGCGTGCAGCACAGGTGGCCAGCGCCAAAGCCGATTTGCTGCCGCGTTTCAGCATCAACTTTCTGGGGCAGGGCGGCCGCATCGAATTGAGCGGCGATGAATCGCTGAAAGGCTGGTCGAACCTGTTCAGCGTGGGCATTTCCGTGCCGCTGTTCACTAATGGGCGTATCCGCGCCAATATTGCCACCGCCGATGCGCGTCTGCAAACCGCGTTGCTGGAATATGACCGCGCGCTGCTGCAAGCCTTGGCCGATACCGACAACGCCTACCAATTCCAAGCGGCTTTGGCACGGCAAAACGCCTTGTTGCAGGCGGCGCAGCGGCAAACCGCCAAGCAGGCCGAAGACGCGCAGAAACTGTTCCGTTACGGCAACAAAACGCTGGACAACGCTCTGACCGCGCAGATTACCGATGCGCAGGCGCAAGAACAACTCACCCAATCGCGGCTGGCCCGCGCGCAGGCATTGGTCGGCCTGTATAAGGCGCTGGGCGGCGGCTGGGCGGCGCAATAGCGCGGTTCGGTCGGACACAAAAAGCAGCCTGTATACCCAATATCAAAGTGCAGACTGCTTTTGTATTGTCCGAAACATCCTGCAAAAACAACAGTGGTAAATAGCGGCAACGGCGATTAAAAAGCAGCCTGCACCCCGAAATGGAAGTGCAGGCTGCCTTTTTGCCTATTTTAAAATCACGGCCATTCAATCAGCAAAGCGCGGTGGTCGGAGTGCATCCAGGGCAGGGCGTGTATGCGGGTGCCGGATTTGCCGCGTGTGAGGACGTGGTCGATGTTCAGGCCGAAGGGCAACCAGGTGGGCAGGTAGTTCGGCGTGTGCGGTCGGATAT
>ERZ772772.299-NODE-299-length-30730-cov-4.148460_pt1 | contig 30730 bp, 23 predicted proteins | sample MGYA00511484_ERZ772772 | MGnify/ENA primary metagenome ERZ772772 (study PRJEB29015, sample SAMEA2737913) | human oral metagenome | biome: human oral; feature: human-associated habitat; material: dental | place: China | collected 2088 ... | reverse complement strand
GAGACCATAGGACGCTAGGGGCGATGCATGGAGTAATACAAAAAAATCCTCCGTTGTATAATAGATTTAGGTCTAGCAAACTACATTAAAAACAACGGAGGTACCCATGGACAACTTAAGTTTATCACATAGTAGATATAATTGTACATATAATATAGTTTTTATTCCAAAATATCGTCGCAAAATAATGTTTGATAATCTAAGGAAAGAAGTAGGATTCTTCTTTCATCAAGAGTTAAATGTTTAAATTCGTTAGATACACTCATATAATACCTGCCTTTCTTAGGCTGTCAGGATAAGTAAAGTGTAATACTAAACGCAACATTTTGGGAAGTGGAAATATGTGTAAGACTAAAATCCACTTTGAGCTCCTCACAGTGGAAATAAACTTTTCACTCCACTTTATTAAAAAATATAAGGGTGAATTGAAAATCTAACTTCCGTTTATAAAAGTAACTTCCGGTTGAACGAGAAACTTCCACTTTTGCAGGAAAGTAAAAATATTTTTGTTAAAAAAAATGCGATTTTTGTGTAAACTTTACTTACAGTTTCTTATTTTTGCGCATGCAAAACAGGACACTGGGATACATTTCTTTCATTTGTGAAAGACTAAGTTCCACTGCCCTAATGGGTTAAGGGGTAGCGTGTTCATAGGTATAGAGTTAATGGTTTAGGATAAGTCGGTCTTTGACGCCGGCTTATTATATTTTGAGGAGAAATGGTTGTAGTGTTACTTCATCAGGATCTATCCGTCTGATTCCCATTTTGTGGATTATCTCTTCTCCGTAGAAAAAGGAAAATACATCGTAAGGTGTTCTGCCACCAAGTACCTTTCGTGGTACAGAATTAATGTGGCTGAATAAAAGGTTTAAGTCATGCTGTGTGAGTCCTTCAAACTTCCTGCCGTTAGGAAGGATGTTCCTGACATAGTTGTGGTTGTTTTCCACATGAGGCTTTTGGGATGGAGTCTGTGGGTCACAATAAAAAATGTTTGTTCTTAGCTTTCCTGTTTCAGCTTCAAGCTCAAAGAGAGATACCTTTTCAAACTCAGTACCCCTGTCCGTGAGAATCAGTGAGAACAGCTTAAAATAATCATTTCCGAGTAACTTCTGAAGATAGTCCAAGGTAGAAGCCATTGACTCGGAGGTCTTTTCAGGATGTAAAAATCCATTAATAAAGCAGGTGTTCTGATAAGAAAAAGTCTGTATGTATGGACCTTCCTGCTGGTTGTAAACGGTATCCATTTCTGTAGTAGGAATGAAAGGATTGTCCTTTATAAAAGCCAGATAGTCAGTAAACTTATGTCCTTCATAGTTGACAGGCTCCCTGCGCTTTTTTAACCTTTTTCTTTCCCTCATGGCAACCTGTCTGCGTAATGAGAAGTTATCAATGCCGAATTCTTTAAATACTCCGCCTTCAATGTATGTATAAAGGGATTTTACAGAGATACCAAGCTCAGGATGGTTGGTAAGTATCTGATATAAGGATTGCCCGGCTTTAAGCGGCTTAGCTATAGTCTGGGCAATGATGGAGCGTTCGGCTTCGGAAAGATTAACTCCCTTCCTTGAATCGGAAAGGTGAAACAGATAAGCTTCATGCGCAGTATTTGCGTTGTAGAAGTAATGGTCAAGCCTGCACCGGCTTATCTTTTCGCAATGATTACATGCGCCTGTGGAACGGTCACGCATAGTACAAGGCTGTTCTACATAATCAATGCAGCTTTCCGAGCAGAACTTACGTGGTTTTTTGCACTCTTTCAATTTAGCACACATGACAGGAGAGTTAAAACGGTTTCGCTGTTTAACTGTTCTGTGAAGTTTTATTTCTTTGGCAACAGTAGTAGGATCTTTGGAAATAGATTTAGCTATGGCAGTTTTTGAAAGACGTCTTTCTATGCCTTCCTGAATGGCTTTCCTGTCATCTAAAGTTAAATGTTTTGCTTTCATAATAGTCATCCTTTCTCCTATGAACATCACAGGTAATAGGATAGCCGGAAGTAAGTCTTTCATAAAGTACTTATTGAAAAACTAAAATCAGGATAAGGAAAGATAACTGGAAGTAACTTTTTCATTTTACCTAAAAAATATAAGTTAAAAAATAAAAAAATACTTGACAAGTATATTTTATGTGCTTATAATACCTCACATAAAAAAGAGAGATTCAAAAGCAATGACGGAGACAAAGCTGCTTAATAAGTCTATTACAGCAAACTTGGACGATGAGAGCAAGTATAGATGTAAGTAGGAAATGATCACTCCTAAGCTGCCATACCGAGATTGATATTTAAAAGATTTAGGTATAGGTCGTATCCCTACGTTACAAGGGTAAGATTAAGATAGTAAAATCTATCCGATCCGATTAAGAGGCGGATATTTATATTCGCAAATAAGGTGGTACCGCGGATGCTGTGAAGCTTTCGTCCTTATATGCCTGCGTAAAGTGGGCGTATAGAGATGAAAGCTTTTTTTGTTATAAAAATATGATTATATAATTAAACATGGCATGCATTCAGTGTCGTTTGCTTTCATATCTGGATTGTAAATCTATAAATCTCTTGTTAATTTATATTATTAAAAATGGAGGATAAAACTATGAAAACAACACTTTATGCAAGTTTAGCACAGGGAATGGATTCTTTTTTAAGGATAGCTATGACTTTAAGGAGACGGGAACTCAAATTAAAATCGCTCAGCATGTCAACTGACTGCAATGAGATGGTACTTGTAGTTATGGAAAATGAAACTTCATCAAAAACAGTGCTTAACCATATAGCAAAATTATGTGATGTAAGTAATGTAAGAGTAGAAACTGCATAAACAGTAAATTTAAAACAAAAGAAGGCGGATAAATAAAATGGCTAAAATGTATTATGATAAGGATGTTGATTTAAATAATTTAAAAAATATGAAAATTGCGGTGGCAGGCTACGGAAGTCAAGGACATGCACATGCACAAAACCTCAGAGACAGCGGTTGCAATGTATGTATAGCTCTTTATGAGGGTAGCAGGTCTGCAGAGAGGGCAAAAAATGACGGTTTTGAAGTTAAAGGCGTAGCACAGGCAGTCAGAGATTGTGATATGCTTGTGATGTTGCTTCCTGATGAAAAACAAAAAGCAGTATACGACAGTGAAATTGAAAAAAATCTTAAAAAAGGTCAGACACTTGTATTTGCACATGGTTTTAATATACATTTCGGACAGATAACCCCACCTGAATATATTGATGTAATTATGGTAGCACCAAAAGGTCCCGGTCATCTTGTAAGAGATGTATTTAAGGAGGGAAGCGGCGTGCCTGCAGTATTTGCGGTATACAATAATTATACAAAATCTGCAGACAAGGTTGTGCTTGAATATGCAAAAGGAATAGGTGCTACAAGGGCGGGAATTCTTGAAACCACATTTAAAGAAGAGACTGAAACCGATTTATTCGGTGAACAGGCAGTTTTATGCGGTGGAGTAAATGCACTTATGAAAGCCGGTTTTGAAACTCTTGTAGCAGCAGGCTATCAAAAGGAGGTTGCTTATTTTGAGTGTCTTCATGAGATGAAACTTGTAGTTGATCTGCTTTATTCTGGAGGCTTTGAAGGTATGAGATACAGCATAAGTGATACTGCTGAATATGGTGATTATGTATCAGGAGGCAGAATAATAGACGAGCATGTAAAGCAGTCGATGAGAGATGTACTTGCGGATATACAGAGCGGAAAGTTTGCGAAGGAATGGATTGCAGAAAATAAAAATGGCAGACTTAATTTTAATAGATACCGTGAAGAAGCTAAAAATAATGAAATTACAAAGGTTGGAAAAGAACTGAGAAGTATGATGAGTTTTTTAAATAAAAAATAACATAACCAAAGTTTGCAGTAAGTGTAAATTAATAGAATTTGGACAGAACAGCTTGAGAAGATAAGGCGGATTTAAAATTAATTAATAAGAGGAAACATTATGAAAAGTGAACTTGTAAAAACAGGTCTTACAAAAGCACCGCACAGGGCACTGCTTAAAGCTACCGGACTTACTGATGAAGAGATAGCAAAACCTTTTATAGGTGTAGTAAATTCATTTAATGAAATAGTGCCGGGGCATATAGGTCTTAGAGAAATATCGGATGCGGTAAAAAAGGGAATACTTGCAGAGGGAGGAACTCCGCTTGAATTTCCGGCAATAGCGGTATGTGATGGAATATCAATGAATCATGAGGGTATGAAATATTCGCTTGTAAGTCGGGAAGTTATATGCGATAGCATTGAAATAATGACAAAAGCACATTCGCTTGATGCACTTGTACTTATACCAAGCTGTGATAAGGCGGTTCCGGGTATGCTTATGGCTGCCGCAAGGATTAATATACCTACAGTAGTCATAAGCGGCGGTCCTATGCTCGCAGGAAAATTTGACAATAAAAATGCTGATATTACTACTGTATTTGAGGCGGTAGGCAGGGTTGCAAATAAAACAATGGACTATAAGCAGCTTCATTGTCTTGAGGAGTCCGCATGCCCTACATGTGGTTCATGTTCAGGTATGTTTACTGCAAATTCTATGAATTGTATGACTGAAGCACTTGGAATGGCACTTAATGGTAATGCTTCAATACCTGCAGTATATGCTGACAGAAAAAGGTTGGCAAAACACGCAGGCATGACGGTGATGAGGCTTTTAGAAAAAGGTATAAAACCTAGGGACATAATGAATAAAAAGGCATTTAATAATGCACTTGCAGTAGATATGGCATTAGGATGCTCAACAAATACCGTTTTACATCTTACTGCCATAGCTCATGAAGCAGGAATAGATATAAATCTTGACATGATAAATGAAATAAGTTCAAAAACACCGAATCTTTGTAAATTAAGCCCTGCCGGTAATTATTATATGGAAGATTTAAACAATGCCGGCGGTGTGAAAGCGGTAATGAATGAACTTGATAAATTGGGACTGATAGACAAAACTGCAATGTGTATATACGGCTCGGAGATAGGTAATACATTGGTTGAAAAAACTGATGAGAAGGTTATAAGAGATTTTGACAAGCCATATTCAAAAGATGGCGGAATTAAGGTTTTAAAAGGAAATATGGCACCGTTAGGAGCGGTTATTAAAAAGTCTGCACTTGATAACAGTATAACAGGGTTTGACGGTCAGGCAAAGGTTTATGACGGAGAGGACGAAGCGGTAGAAGCTATTTTATCAGGCTGCGTTAAAGCGGGAGATGTGGTGATAATAAGATATGAAGGTCCAAAGGGAGGTCCCGGTATGAGGGAAATGCTTACTCCGACATCCGTACTTTCAGGTATGGGACTTGATAAGGATGTATGTCTGCTTACTGACGGAAGATTTTCAGGCGGGACACGAGGATTTTGTATAGGGCATATATCACCGGAGGCTTATGAAGGAGGTATGATAGGTCTTGTCAGAAACGGAGACAGGATAAAGGTTGATCTTTTAAATTCAACTATTGAAGTTGATATAAATAATAATGAATATCAAAAAAGAAAGGATAGTTTTGTGCCGATTAAAAAACCGGTAGCAGGGTATTTGTCAAAATATATTAAACTTGTATCATCTGCTGCCGGGGGTGCAGTTTGCAGTTAGGTTAATATATGAATGGAGCTGAATTAGTATTAAAATGTTTAAAAAGAGAAGGGGTCGATACGCTGTTTGGTTATCCCGGAGGGGCGGTAATTCCTTTATATGATGCCTTATATGATTATAGAAGTGAATTTTTCCATATAAGAACATCACATGAGCAGGGACTTGTGCATGCAGCTGACGGATATGCAAGAAGTACTGGAAAAACTGGAGTATGTATAACTACTTCAGGTCCGGGTGCTACTAATGCGATTACCGGAATTGCTACCGCATATATGGATTCAACACCTATGGTTATAATATGCGGGCAGGTTATGACATCTATGCTTGGTAAAGATTCATTTCAGGAAATTGATATTACAGGTATAGCTCTTTCAGTTACAAAACATAATTATCTTTTAAGAAGTACCAGAGAGATAGCTCCGACCATAAAAGAGGCTTTTAAGATAGCACAGAGTGGAAGGAAAGGTCCTGTGCTTATAGATATTCCTAAGAATCTTTTTACTTCAGATATTGATTTTGATCCTTTTGAAGATACGGCACTTTTTGACATTGATAAAAAAAGTTTTGAATTTGAAAAGGAAGATGAGACACAGTTTAATAAAACACTGGCTGAATCACTTGATTTGATAAAATTGTCAAAACGTCCTGTGATCTATGCAGGAGGAGGAATAAAGGCATGTAACGGTGAAAAAGAATTAACTGAGTTTGCAGAAAAATTTGATATACCTGTGGTAAATACACTTATGGGTCTTGGAAATATTGATAGAAAACATCCTCTTTCACTTGGGCTTATGGGAATGCACGGTTTTAAAGAAGCAAATTTTGCAATTTCAAGAGCAGATCTTATAATTGCAGTTGGAACCAGATTTAGTGATAGAGGAACAGGCAGATGCAGTGCTTTTGCAGCAAGTGCAAAAATAATACATATTGAAGTAGACAGAAGTGAAATTTCAAAAAATATTAATATTGATAAGGCACTTATCGGAAGCAGCAAGGAAATATTAGGACTTTTAAATAAAATGGCTGATGCTGACAGCAGTTACAGTCATAAAAGCTGGATTGATGAAATACATAGTTATAAACAGGCTGATTCTGTAGCTGAAGATGAATTTCATCCTAAGAATATACTTAATCTGGCAAATAAGATCCTTGAAAAAAATAAAAAAACAATAATTGTTACCGATGTAGGTCAACATCAGATGTGGACTGCACAGCATTGGAAATTTGATGAAGGTCGAAACTTCTTAACCTCAGGAGGGCTTGGAACTATGGGCTTCGGAATGGGAGCTGCAATAGGTGCCGCTGTAGGAAGTCCGCAAAAACAGACGGTACTTATTACAGGTGATGGAAGTTTTAAGATGAATATGAATGAACTGCCTACCTTGAGCCAATATAATATTCCGGTACTTATACTCCTTTTTAATAATCATACTCTTGGCATGGTAAGGCAGTGGCAGAAAATGTTTTCAAATAAAAGATATTCAGAAACTGATATAGAATATAACATAGATTATATAAAACTTGCAAATGCCTGTGGGATCCCAGCTGCAGCAGCCGACAGTCTGGAGGGACTGGAGCAACTGCTTAAATCATATAATAATACAAAGCCTATGTTTATACAATGTGATATAAATAAGGATTATGATGTATTCCCGATTGTTCCGCCAAATGATGTACTTGAAAATCTTATATGCGGTTAAGAAAGATAGTTTTAATGCTGTATTTAAAAATCTTGTATAAATGGTATATAGAATTTAAGAAGAATTTTTAATGTCGGTGGCCGGACTCGACCCGGCACGGATCGCTCCGCATGATTTTGAGTCATGTGCGTCTGCCAATTTCGCCACACCGGCGTAAAACAACCAGCCTATTCTAGCATAAGATGCCGGGATAGGCAAGTTGTTTTTATATGCATTATCAGTTATCAAATTACTGTTTAGGAACTCCCGGATCAGTGGGATCAAAATTCTGTGAATTTGGAATAGGATTATCTATTGAGTCCTTTTCTACAGGACCTTTATCCCATTGATCGGAATATATAATTACAGGTATTCCGCCGGGAGTATTGTAGTATATCCATGCAGCTTCACCTGCTTTTAGGCGTATGCAGCCATCTGAAACCGCATCATCCATATAATTATATGTAGGTGCATGAAAGTGATATGAATTGGGTGCATCATAGTAAATAAGTGAATGGATTATAAAGCCCTGATAGAACCTGTTAAGGAACTGACAGTAGATGGTATCATGCATGAGCTTCCATCTATATTTTGCATAAACTCTGTAGGTGCCAAGCGGAGTAGCCGGACCGCATGTAGCCATATAGGTCTTATACGGTATTATATATCCGTTTGCACCGTCTTTTGCCATAACATAAAAAGTCTTTGTAGCTTTATTAAATTTAATCTGATAATCTCCTGTAAGCCCCATAACAGGTTCAAGATCCTTTACAACGCTTCCGTCATCATTAAAGTAATATTTATAACCGCTTATATATTGCCAGCCTTGAACTACATTGCCTTCATGGAAATAATACTGTTTGCCGTTATAATAAGCCCAACCTGTGTAAGGATTGCCGTCAACCCTTGTATAGTGTACAGTACCGTTTTCATCATTGTATGGTCCTTCATATTGACCTGCAAGCATAAGTGTATCGGTTTTTTCAGGGAAAGTATTCTCTTTATACCAGAGTGCCACTTTTATTGCAACTATATATTTATCAGTTCCTATGGTACCCGTAGTCTGACCGTTTTTTGCCCAGTCAAGAACAGTTCCGTCATTTAAAACAACTTTATAATATATATCATCACGAATTCCTGTATATCCTTTAACTCTAAGCTGTATAGCCTGAATTTTGTCGCCGGCATTCGGGTTTGGAGTCGATTCCTTTGAATTTTGCCATGGGAACCAACCATGTCCCGCAGTATACACTCTGAGATAGTATCTGCCTACTCCTCCATGATCTATAAACATTCTCTCAAAGCCGTCAGGGCTGTAAAGATAATTATTAAAAGCGGATGCAGTATGTGCTATATCCGCATTGGCAGCATTTCTCAAAGTATAGTGAAACATCGGAGTTTCGCCAAGTATTGAATCAGGCGGTGTATTTCCCTCACCCAAAGCATCAAGACCTGCGGATGCAACTATCTCATCAAGAGTTTTACCTTCAGGTGCATTTGACTCGGTTATAGTTTTTGGCATACCTGATGTATTTGATGAATTGCTTGAACCCTGATTTTCTGAATTACTGCCGCCTTGACTGCTTCCATCAGGATTTACACCTGTAGCTGCAGTATTCGGAGGATTTGATGTTTCTGAAGAAGAATCCGAAGATTTTGTTGGATCGTCGGAGGATTTTTGTTTATTATCTGATGAATTTGACGTTTGTTCGGTGGTCTCACCACTTACCGCAGAAGTATCGGTACTTTGCGATGAGTTGTCGGATTCCTGTGTATATCTGTCAGGATTTACCGCCTTAGCACCCTCAACTACACCTGCATAACTGTATACAGGAATTGAGGAGGCTAAAAATGTTGCTGAAAGTGCGGCAAACACAATCTTTTTATGTGTATGCATAATAATTCCCTCCTAAAATTAATAAATATTTTATAGAATATGTTTTAAAGTATAAGACAATATAAGGTAATATTTTATATATTCACATTAAAGTTGATATATACTGAAACAAGATAATACTTCAACAACAGGAAGAGGGGGGAATGCATGTTCTGTATATGTAGGGAAATACCGATTAAGTATTACCTGTGCAAAAATCGCAGACGCTTTGCGCCGGTATTATGCGATTTTGGGCGAATACATGCGACATATACCTGAAGAGAAATAAATATTTCAACTACCTTAAGAGCAATTATATATAACACTGCTCAATACTTATAAACATGTTACAGTATAGCATAGAAATGCTGCAAAGTGAACCGGAAAAAGTTTTTATTAATTTTTTAGGGCTGTTTATATTTGCTTATTGCTTTTTAGTAAAATAATGTTTAAAATAAGTATAAGGAGCTTTCATTTCTTTGGTAATTTTTTTACAATTTATCTTTATAAAAAAAGGGAGCTTATGCGATTTTCGCACGGGAAACACCTAATCAGTATTTCTCTAAATTTAAATAATAAATAAAAAGGCATTAATAATATTTGGCAGGATTATAATGGATAAAAAAAATACCACTCTAACTGTTTCATATACTGAAGATAAAAAAATCATGGTCAGTATATGCTGTATAACCTATAATCAGGAACAATATATAGCACAGACTATTGAAAGTTTTCTGATGCAGAAAGTGGACTTTAAATATGAGATTCTTATAAATGATGATGCTTCTACCGATAGAACTGCAGATATTATAAGAGAATATGAAAAAAAGTATCCTGATATAATAAAACCGATTTATCAGAGTATAAACCAGTATTCAAGAGGAATTACAAACCCAAGCGGTGCCTTTAACTATCCAAGGGCATCCGGAAAATATATAGCTATGTGTGAAGGTGATGATTATTGGACTGACATATATAAACTTAAAAAACAGGTGGATTTTCTTGAAAGCCATAAAAATTGCAGTTTGTGCTTACATGCTGCAAAGACTCTGGTAGTTGACGGCTCATTTACCGGTTCAATTATAAGACCGTATAATAAAAGCAGATTTATAAGCACCGGAGAGGTTATTGATAAAAGTTCCGCTTATCCTACAGCTTCACTTATGTTTAGAAGCTGTTTTGCAAGACATATGCCTGATTATTATACAAACTGTCCTGTAGGAGATATACCGCTTCAGCTTCACCTTGCTTCAATGGGAAGGGTTTATTATATGGATGAGGTAATGAGTGTTTACCGGATAGGTGGAAAAGCCTCATGGAGCGTACTTATGAAAAAGGGCGATTATAAAAAAAAGCAGGAAATATATTATAAACAGATGAAAATCATGTATATAGAATTTGACAGAGCTTCAAAGGGAAGATATACAAATTATATAAAGAATGCAATAAGGCGTATAAGGTTTTTAACCTATGTAAATACTAAAAACTATAGTAGGATATTCAGCAGCAAATACAGAAGGTTTTATAAGGAGCTTGATTTAAGAACAAGATTTTTTACCAGATTTGAGTATCACTTTCCTTTTTTATACAGTGTTGCCAGATATATTATGCGCTGTATATAAAACTTTAAAATATACCTCGGATTTTCAGAAATTCATAAACAAAGTAAAAATCAGATAATACTGATAAAAAATATGGATTATCTGTGAAAGTTTGAGGAATAAAATAATAAATTTTCATTTTTCAGGAGGAGTTTATATGAGGGATTTAGATTACCTTAAGTTGATGGCAGGAGAGTACCCGAATGAAAAGGCGGCAGTAAGTGAGATTATAAACCTGCGTGCCATACAGGCACTTCCGAAAGGAACGGAGTACTTTTTTTCGGATCTTCACGGTGAACATGGAGCATTCCTGCATCTTTTGAAAAGCTGTTCAGGTGTTATAAAGGTGAAAGTCAGGGATACCTTTGGTCATATGCTTACAGCAAAGGAGGAACTTGAGCTTGCAAATATAATATATTACCCGGAAAAAAGTATTGAAAAAAAAGCTGAGGAGGACAGTCTGACTGACGAATGGATAAGTCTTACGATTTATAGGCTTATACAGGTACTTAAGCTTGTATCTACAAAATATACACGTTCAAAAGTGCGTAAAAAGATGCCGGCTGAATTTGCCTATATTATAGATGAGCTTTTACATGTAAACCAGCTTGATGATAATAAAAAACTTTATTATAGCGAAATTCTCAACTCAATACTTGATATAGGTGTAGGAGATAAGTTTATAATAGCAATTTGTGGAGTAATACAGAGACTTACAATAGATCACCTCCATATAATAGGTGATATATATGACAGAGGACCTCATGGTGATGTAATAATGGAAGAGCTTATAAAATTTGATGAGCTTGATATACAGTGGGGAAATCATGATGCCGAGTGGATGGGTGCCGCTGCCGGTAATTATGCCTGCGTATGCAGTGTATTGAGAGCGGGAATAAGCTATAATAATTTTGATATACTTGAAGATGCTTATGGTATAAACCTCCGTAAACTTTCAATGTTTGCAGCGGAAGTTTATAAGGATGATCCATGTACACGCTTTAAGCCGCATCTTCTTGATAAAAATATATATGATGCAGTAGAACCTACACTTGCGGCAAAAATGCATAAAGCAATAGCTATAATTTTATTTAAAGTAGAGGGGGCACTTGTTAAAAGGCATCCTGAATATGAGATGGAAGGAAGGCTTTTGCTTGACAAGATAGATTTTAGCACCGGCATGCTTCATATAAACGGTAAAGAATATCCAATGCTTGATACCAATTTCCCGACAGTTGATCCTAAAGATCCTTATAAACTTACTGCTGAGGAGGAGGAACTTGTAGAATCACTTGCGTTGAGTTTTAAGCATAGCCTGCTTTTAAATAAACATATACAATTTATGTATGCACGTGGCAGTATGTATCTTAAGTACAATAACAACCTCCTTTTCCATGGCTGTATACCTATGAATGCTGACGGTGAATTTGAAGGCTTTGAGATCAAGGGCAAATATTATAAAGGTAAAGAATTTATGGATTATCTTGAAAAAAGAATAATTCAGGCATATTTTCTTCCTGATGATGACCCGAGAAAAGAATCTGCTACAGATCTTATGTACTACCTATGGTGCGGTGCAAAATCACCGCTTTTCGGCAAGGATGCAATGCGTACCTTTGAAAATTACTTTATAGAAGATGCCGAGGCAAGAAAGGAACATATGAATCCTTATTATAAACTCAGCGAAACGGAAGAATGCTGCAATAAGATATTTGAAGAATTCGGGCTTCCGACTGAGGGCTGCCATATAATTAACGGACATATACCGGTTAAAATAAAGGAAGGACAATCTCCTATAAAGGCAAATGGAAAACTGTATGTTATAGATGGAGGGCTTTCAAAAGCATATCAGAAAAAAACCGGAATAGGCGGATATACGCTGATATTTAACTCAAACAATCTTTCACTTGCAGAGCATATGCCTTTCCATCCGGAAGAGGACAGCACTCCTAAAGTATTCGTAACTGAGAGAATGAGAAAAAGAATACTCGTTGGTGATACTGACAGAGGTAAGGAACTTGAGAAAAAAATAAATGACCTTAAGGAGCTTAGGACTGCCTTTCAAAAAGGACTTATAAAGGAAAAAGGCAATTAAGGCTGTTATGGTAAAGTATTAAAGTATCAATCTTTTATATCGGCTGTAAAATTTCAGCCAAAAACCATTTATGGCTCTTAAGGTAAAATACAATTTCCTATATTCAGATATGTGTTTTTAAGGCTGAAGACGGGAGGATTAAAAAATTATTTATGGAATTTTGCAGTTATATATATAAAAAAGACAAAGAAACACATAAAAAAAAAGAAGATTGTAATAAATGTATTAAAATGGTTCTCCCCTATATAAGGGGAGAACTTGACAATGATCAAACAGAGGTATTTCTGGAACATATAAAAAATTGCACTTCATGCAGGGAAGAACTTGATATTTACTATACGGTTGAAGCAGGTATAAAACAGCTTGATGAAAAAAAAGGTGATTTTAATATAGCGGGTTCTCTTCATGAATATATAAACAGATCTTATTATAAACTTAGAATGATTAAGCTTGTAAAGATATTATATTATTCATTAAATACGCTTGTTGTAACAAGTTTAATTATAATGCTTTTTTTGCAATTTCGAATATGGTTTTATTAAGAATATTTTAAATATGGGGTACTTATGGAAAAACTTATACTTATAGACGGACACAGCATATTAAACAGGGCATTTTATGCGATACCTGTTCTTACAGATTCTGAAGGCAGACATACCAATGCAGTGTACGGGTTTTTAAATATAATGTTTAAAGTAATTGACGAGGAAAAGGCGGATTATCTGGCAGTTGCTTTTGATCTGCCTGCTCCTACATTCAGGCATAAAGTATATAAGGAATATAAGAGTACAAGGAAGGCAATGCCTGATGAACTTAAACAGCAGGTACCGCTTATAAAAGATGTCTTAAATTCTATGAATATAGCAGTTTATTCTATGGAAGGTTTTGAAGCGGATGATATAATAGGAAGTCTTGCCAAAAAATATGCTTCTAAGGATACACAGGTTGTAGTGCTTTCAGGAGACCGTGATCTTTTGCAGATATCTGATAAGAATATTAAAATAAAGATACCCAAGACACTTAAAGGAAAGACTGAAACCAGGGATTATTTTCCGGAAGATGTTTTAAATGAATATAAAGTGAGCCCGCTTGAATATATAGATGTAAAGGCACTTATGGGAGATGCCTCGGATAATATTCCGGGAGTAAAATCAATAGGTGAAAAGACGGCAACTTCAATTATAGAAATGTTTAAAAGCATTGAAAATGCTTATAAGCATGTTGATGAAATAAAGCCTCCAAGAGCTTCAAAGGCACTCGCACAAAATTATGAGACAGCAGTTTTTTCTAAAAAGCTTGTAACTATAAAGCTTGACGTTCCGGTGGAAAGTTCTCTTAAAGATATGGGAATATGTGGTATGTATAATGAAAACAGTCTTAAAATCATGCAGAGCCTTGAATTTAAATCACTTATAAAACGTTTTTCATCTGAAATCATAGAAGAAGCCGGCAGAGATTTTAAAACGGATTATAATGTAATTTTAAATGCAAAAGAAGCATTTGAATTAGTTGATTTAATTGACAAGTCAAAACCGTACGGAATGGAATTTGCTTGTGATAATAACAGTATAACAGCTTTTTGTTTATCAGGAAATGATGGAAAATGCAGTATATTTATAGCAGGGGATACTGTTAAAAGGGCTGTTGATGAATTAAAGGATGATAATCTTTCAGTAGAAAATGATGAAAAGATAACGGAAAATGATTTAATAGAATTAATAAAAAAATGTTTTAATGAAATAAAATTAGTTTATTTAATTGACTTAAAGAATATAATAAAAAAAATAAATAAATCAAAATCCGAATATATAAAAGAGAAAGATAATATTATTGATGTAGCTGTTGCCGCATATCTTAACAATCCTATTAAGGACAGCTATAAGCCTGAAGATCTGGCAGGAGATTATCTTAATATGGGTTTTATATCTAAAGAGGATTTATTAGATGTAAAGAATACAAAGCATGAAAAATCGTCTAAAAAAGGAATTAAAAAACTTTCTTTTTGTGATGAGATTAAAAAAGATAATCAGACAGTTTTAAATTATTTTGCCTCTGTTTCACATATAATATGTCTTGCCGGTGATGTTATATTAAAAAGGGTTAAAGAGCTTGGTATGGAGGCATTATATTTTAATATAGAACTTCCCCTTATTTATTCCCTTGCTAGGATGGAGATTGCAGGTATAGGAGTTGACAGAAAAAGGCTTGATGAATATGGGGTTAAACTTAAAGGTCTTATTGATGATATTGAAAAAGAAATACATGATGAAAGCGGAAGTGATTTTAATATAAATTCTCCTAAACAGCTGGGAGAAGTGCTTTTTTATAAACTTAATATGCCCGGTGGAAAAAAGACAAAAACCGGATATTCAACGGCAGCCGATGTGCTTGAAAAGCTTGCACCTGATTATCCCCTTGTAAAAAAGATACTTTATTATAGACAGCTTGCAAAACTTTATTCAACTTATGCACTGGGACTTGCAGCATATATAGGCAGTGATGGCAGGATTCATGGTAATTTTAACCAGACTATAACGGCTACGGGACGTATATCATCAACGGAACCCAATTTACAAAATATACCTGTAAGAACGGATATGGGAAGCCGGATAAGGGATATATTTGTACCGGGAGAAGGCTATGTATTTGTAGATGCTGATTATTCACAGATTGAACTGAGAGTTCTTGCTTCTATGGCAGATGACAAAAGCCTTATTGAAAGCTATAAGAATGAAGTTGATATACATACCGCTACGGCTTCAAAAGTATTTGCAACCCCTGCAAAAGAAGTAACAAAAGAGCAGAGAAGGAATGCAAAAGCTGTAAACTTCGGTGTAATATACGGGATATCCGCTTTTGGATTGTCGGAAGATCTAAGTATAAGCCGCAGAGAAGCACTTGAATATATCAATAATTATTTTAAAACTTACCCCGAAGTAAAGAAATTTCTTGATTTACAGGTTAAAAAAGCTAAGGAAGACGGGTTTGTAACGACATTATACGGCAGGATAAGACCGATACCCGAGATTAAAAGTTCAAATTTTATGCAGAGAGCTTTTGGGGACAGAGTCGCAATGAACTCCCCTATACAAGGGACTGCTGCAGACATTATGAAAAAGGCGATGATAGATGTTGACAGAATGATTAAAAAATCAGGTTATGATGCCCGTATAGTGCTTCAGGTACATGATGAACTCCTGCTTGAGGTAAATAAAGAAAATGCAGAGGCTGTAAGACGTATGGTTGAGGAAACTATGAAGTCGGCAGCACAGCTTAAAGTGGCTCTTGAGGTTGAGGCAAAGATTGGAAATACATGGCTTGAGGCTAAATAGTTCTATATATTTAATATATTTTTATTTTTTGTAGAAAAACACTGATTTAGTGTATACGGTATATATACAAAGGAGAAAAATGGTTATATTTATTTTTGGAGGTGCAGGCTCAGGAAAGAGCCTGCTTCTTGACTTTCTAAAAAAAAGATACAATGCATGTATAATAGAGGCGGATAAAACGGCACATGAGCTTTATGAACCGGGAAATACAGGCTACACGGCAGTCCGTAATCTGCTTGGCAGCCAAATTTTAAATGAAGATAAAACGCTTGACAGAAAAAAAATGGCTGAAATTCTGTATAAAGATGCTGCACTAATTAAAAAAATCAATTCAGTTATACATCCTATGGTGTGGAAAAGTATAAATAATAAAATTGACAATATTAAAAATATGAATACTCAAAATACGCAGCAGCTTATAGTTGTTGAGGCGGCTTTAATTCCTAAAGACAGAAAAGAACTTGAGGGTATGTTTGATGAATACTGGTTTTTATATGCAGATGAAAAAGTAAGAAGAAAAAGGCTTAAGGAAAGCAGAGGATATACTGATGATATGATTGACAATATTATAAGCAAACAGCCCGAAACAAAAGATTATATAAGATTATGTGATGTACTTATTGAAAACAATTCGGCATACAGTGAACTTGAAGAAAAAATTGAAGGACTTCTTTAGCGTTAAACAGTATATGTTCAATTTATTGTGCATGGATTTATTGCACATGGTTATTGTGCTTGCCTAAAAGGTATATTTGTATTATTATATGACAGTGGAAAGAGCGGCATGAATACGGCTGTATTATGGAGAATACAGTCCGAGACCGCTGATAAGCTGTTAATTTTAAGCATAGTAACGTTATATATAGGAGCGTGTTGTAATTATGGCTTATATTTTTATTTAACAGTTTATCAGTTGTTTCGGGAAATCTTTATATATACAGTATTGTAAATGCCGGCAATATAAATTTTAAGGAGATTGTACGATTAATGAGTAAAGATTATAAGAGTTTCAGTATTGAACTGGCAGGAAGGACACTTACAGCAGACATAGGCAGGGTTGCGGCACAGGCAAATGCTGCCGCCTTTATGCATTACGGTGATACAACAGTGCTTTCAACTATAACAGCTTCTGAAAAGCCTAGAGACGGCATAGATTTTTTTCCGCTTTCAGTAGAATATGAGGAAAAGATGTATGCTGCCGGAAAAATGCCGGGAGGTTTTAATAAAAGAGAGGGAAAACCAAGTGAAAATGCAGTGCTTACATCAAGGGTAATAGACAGACCTATGCGTCCTCTTTTTCCAAAGGATTATAGAAATGATGTAACTATAAGTAATCTGGTACTTTCAGTTGACCCTGAGTGTTCACCCGAGCTTACCGCAATGATAGGTTCCGCTATAGCGGCTGCAATATCGGATATTCCATTTAACGGTCCGTGTGCAACTACCCAGATAGGTCTTTTAGACGGTACTTTTATAGTAAATCCAAGCGATACGCAGGCGGCATCTTCAGATCTTAAGCTCACAGTTGCTTCAACAAGAGAAAAAGTTATTATGATTGAAGCCGGTGCAAATGAAGTGCCTGAGGCGGTTATGATAGAGGCAATCTATCTTGCAGACAGTATAAATAAAAAACTTATAGATTTTATAGATATGATAGTAAAGGAATGTGGAAAACAAAAACATGAGTATACATCATGTTCTATTCCTGAAGAATTTTTTGAAGCGATTAAAAATATAGTAAGTCCGCAAGATATGGAAGAAGCGGTATTTACCGATGAAAAGCAGATAAGAGAAGCTAATATAAAGAGTCTTAAGGCAAAACTTGAGGAGAGCTTTGCTGATAATGAAGAATGGCTTGCACTTCTTGATGAGGCGATTTACCAGTATCAAAAAAAGACCGTAAGGAAGATGATACTTAAGGATAAAAAAAGACCTGACGGCAGACAGATGAATCAGATAAGGAAACTTTCAGCTGAAGTCGATATAATTCCAAGGGTTCACGGTTCTGCCATGTTTACAAGAGGACAGACACAGATCTGTAATATAGCAACTCTTGCACCGCTTTCAGATTCACAAAGGCTTGACGGCTTAAATGCGGAGGAAACTGCAAAAAGATATATGCACCATTATAATTTTCCGTCATATTCGGTAGGTGAAACAAAAGTTTCAAGAGGACCCGGAAGAAGAGAGATAGGACATGGTGCACTTGCCGAGAGGGCGCTTATACCTGTATTGCCGGATGAAACGGAATTTCCATATGCAATAAGAACCGTATCCGAGACATTTGAATCAAACGGTTCAACATCTATGGCTTCAACATGTGCTTCATGTATGTCCCTTATGGCAGCCGGAGTTCCTATAAAGAAAATGGTTGCAGGTATATCATGCGGGCTTGTAACCGGAGAAAATGACGATGAATATGTTCTTTTAACGGACATACAGGGACTTGAAGATTTTTTTGGAGATATGGATTTTAAAGTAACCGGAACAAGAGATGGAATTACAGCCATACAGATGGATATTAAAATTCACGGGCTTACAAGGGAAATTGTAGAAGGTGCGATCGAAACCTGCAGACAGGCGAGAATTTTTATAATGGATACCTGTATGGAGCCTTGTATAGATAAGCCAAGACCTGAGATAGGTGAATTTGCACCAAAAATTGAGATGATAACTATAGATCCTGCAAAGATAGGTGATGTTGTAGGAAAACAGGGCAAGGTTATAAATAAAATAATTGAAGAAACCGGAGTAAAGATAGATATTGATGACGACGGTAAGGTAAGTGTCTTTGGTCCTGACAGACAGATGATATTTAAAGCAATTGAGATTATAAAAAGTATAGTAACTGATATAGAGGAGGGCATGATCTTTAAAGGCAAAGTAGTAAGGATAGCTGAATTTGGAGCCTTTATTGAGATTGCTCCGAACAAAGACGGCATGCTGCATATTTCAAAAATTTCAGAAAAGAGAATAGACCGTGTTGAAGATGTGCTTGACATAGGTGATGAGGTTACAGTTAAGGTGATGGAGGTTGATAATGTAAGAGGCAGGATAAGCCTCAGCATGAGACCTTCTGATTTCGGGGATACACCTGAAACAGGCGGGCACAGACATAAAGGGCATGCTGTTGAAGGCAGAGATGAAGGTATAAACCGTGATGTGCCGCATAACAGGCGTAAAGGCGGTCATAATAAAAAAAGACAATAAAATTGTAATTGCAAAACAGCTGTTAAAAAGCCGGGGTTCTTTATGATACTGCCGGTTTTTGCTTCTGTAATGCTTTTTTACATAAAATCTACAGGCAGGTACTATAATGTATGATGAAATAAAAAATAAAGAGCTGCACAGCCTTGTGGAAGAAAAAAAGTTTAGGCTTTTGAGAGATGAACTTGGTGATATGAATGAGTTTGATGTAGCTGAATTTATGGGAGAACTTGATGCACAGGGTTCTCTGATAGTGTTCAGGATGCTTCCGAAAGAAGCGGCATCAAGTGTTTTTGCATTTCTTGAGCCGCAGAATCAGGAACATATAATAAAAAGTATTACTGATAAAGAACTTAGCTATATAATAGAGGATCTCTATGTTGACGATATGGTTGACATGCTTGAGGAATTGCCTGCAAATGTAGTTAAAAAAGTTATAAACAATGCAAATCCAAGTACAAGGACACTTATAAATCAATTTCTCAAGTATCCTGCAAATTCGGCAGGAACCGTCATGACCGCTGAATATATAGGGCTTAGAAAGACAATGACTGTTGCAGAGGCATTTGACTATATAAGAAAACACGGTATAGATAAAGAAACTATATATACATGTTATGTTATGGATGCGAAGAGAGTGCTTGAGGGTGTGCTTACTATAAAAGAAATGCTTATAAATCCGGATACTACGCTGCTTGTTGATATTATGGATACAAGAGTTGTAAAAGCGTTTACAACCACTGACAGGGAGGAGCTTGTAGATATTTTTAATAAATATTCACTTATAGCACTCCCCATAGTGGATCATGAAAACCGCCTTGTAGGGATTGTTACGGTAGATGATGTGGTTGATGTTATGGAAGAAGAGGCTACTGAGGACTTTGAAAAGATGGCTGCTATGCTGCCTTCTGAAAAGCCTTATTTAAAAACAGGTGTATTTGAACTTGCAAAAAACCGGATTGTCTGGCTTTTAGTTCTTATGATAAGCGGTATGATAACAGGTAATGTACTTGCAAAATACGAGAGGGCATTTGCGGCACTGCCGCTTCTTGTAACATTTGTACCTATGCTTACGGGTACTGGCGGAAATGCCGGTTCACAATCATCAACTATGATTATAAGGGGTATGGTTATCGGAGAAATTGAACCTTCAGATGCATTAAGAGTATTCTGGAAAGAAGGTATGGTTTCGATTCTTGTAGGTATAGTACTTGGAGCTGCCAATTTTATAAGACTTATAATTATGTATCCGGGAGAATATATGATAAGCCTTACTGTAGTTTTGAGCCTTTTTGCAACTATTATAATGGCAAAAATCATAGGCGGTATACTTCCGCTTATTGCGAAAAAGCTTAATTTTGACCCTGCTATAATGGCAGCTCCGCTTATAACTACAATAGTTGATGCTTTCAGTCTTATCATATACTTCCAGATAGCTATAAGGCTGCTTGACGGAATAAAACCGGCATGAGTGAAAAACAATCGGAGCATTGTTTTTTGTAATGCAGTGATCGAACATGGACCTGCCTAATGAAATAAAATAAACAGCAGCCGGTTATATGAATTACAGTTTCTTTAAAATAAAGCCTGAAGGAGGGAATGTATTTGGAAAATAATAAGGATGTACTTGAAAGCGGTTTTTTAGAACTGCTTGAAAATAAGAATTTAAGAAAACTCAGGGAAAAGCTTATTGAGCTTAATGAAGCTGATATTGCGGAATTTATAGATACACTTGATTCTGAAAAATCTCTTATTGCCTTTAGACTTTTACCTAAAGGGCTTGCTACGGATGTTTTTGCATGCCTTGATAACGATAAGCAGGAGCATATTGTAAAAAGCATGACCGACAGTGAACTGAGCTTTATAATAGAGGATCTGTATGTTGATGATGCAGTTGACATGCTTGAGGAGCTGCCGTCGGATCTTGTCAATAAGGTGCTTGCAAATGCAACTCCTAATACAAGGAAGCTTATAAATGAGATGCTTAAGTATCCTGATAATTCTGCCGGAAGTATAATGACAGTGGAATATATAGGGCTTAAAAAATCAATGACAGTGGGAGAGGCATTTGACTATGTAAGAAAAAATTCATTTGATAAGGAAAATGTTTATACAGGCTATGTAATGGATGAAAAACGCATACTTGAAGGTGTAGTTACAGTAAAGGAACTTCTTATGAATTCTACTGATGCGATGCTTGACGATATAATGAGTACAAATATAATAAAAGCTGTAACTACCGATAACAGGGAGACAATAGTTGAACTGTTCAATAAATATGATTTGCTTTCGCTTCCGGTTGTAGATCTTGAAAACAGACTTGTGGGAATAGTTACTGTCGATGATGCTGTAAGCATAATGGAGGAAGAAGTTACAGAAGATTTTGAAAAAATGGCAGCGATGACTCCTTCAGAAAAGCCGTATTTAAAAACAAATGTATTTGTACTTGCTAAAAACCGTATTACATGGCTTCTGGTACTTATGTTCAGTTCTATGATTACAGGAGGTATACTTTCAAGATACGAAGCGCAGATTGCAGTTTTGCCGCTGCTTGTAACATTTATACCTATGCTTACCGATACAGGCGGCAATGCGGGCTCCCAGTCATCTACCATGATTATACGAGGTATGGCTATAGGGGAGATAGATTTGGGCGATGCTCTGAAAATCATATGGAAAGAATTTAGGGTCTCTATTGTAGTTGGCAGCATACTTGCAGTAGTTAATTTTATAAAAGTATTGATGCAGTATCCCGGCAAATATAATGTAGGTATAACTGTGGGCTTAAGTATGTTTTGTACGGTTATGATGGCAAATATAGTAGGGGGTCTGCTCCCTATGCTTGCAAAGAAACTTAATATTGACCCTACCATAATGGCATCACCTCTTATAAGCACCCTTGTAGATGCAATGAGTCTTATGATTTTTTTCGGACTTGCTGTAGAGATACTGCATATATAGGGGATTACTTATAAAGTTAGCTTTAAAAGGTATAAAAAATTATTATAACAATAATATATTATATAAGGAGAAAAATATGATAACAATTTACAGTATGAAAACATGCCCTGATTGTATTTACCTGTATGATCAGATAAAAGATAATGATAAATTTAAAGTAATCGATATAGGAGAACATGTAAAAAATTTAAAGGAGTTTTTAAGAATTCGTGATAAAAGCTCTGTTTTTGATGATGCGAAATTAAACGGATATGCAGGACTGCCATGTTTTGTGCTTGAAGACGGCAGTGTAACACTTAAGCCGGAAGATGTCGGTTTAAATTCAAGACCTCAGCAGGATGCTAAATCATGCAGCATTGATAAAAAGGGGTGCTGATATAAAAAATAAATAAGTACGGAGTATAATTTAATAAATAATTCTGACGATTTTTTAAAATAATAGAAAAGGAAAATTTTGCAGAGTACATATGCTATAATAAAACTCTTGCCGATATTTTTAAATTTTTAAGAAAAAAGATACTTGATATAATTTGTATTAAAGTTTAAATTATACATATTTGAATTAATTTTCAGCATAAGATCTTCAGGAGGAAATGTGGATGAAGGATGACAAATATGCCCACTATATTTATACAGGTATAACGGCAGGATGTGTTATCGGAGTTTCGATAATAATATATTTTATATTCAGAGAATTTTCGGTAGTACAGTCGATGGTGGCAAAAATATTTTCAATACTCAGCCCTATACTGTACGGTGCGGTTATGGCATTTTTAATGTCTCCGGTTTATAATAAGCTGAATGAAAAAATGTCCGTGTTTTTTAAAAAAATTTTTAAAAAACAAAAAATGGCATTTACATTATCTAAAACGATTTCAACTGTTGTATGTGTATTTCTTGTGATTTTAATAGTATTTTCACTTATAATGATGCTTATACCGCAGCTTATAATAAGTGTGAAGGAAATGGCTGCAAGCATGCCTAAAAATCTGGAAAATCTTTATGCGGCGATTGAGAAGGCGGCAAAGGACAATCCGGATCTTGAGAGTTTTATACTTGATAATTATTATGCTATGATAGAGAGATTTAATTCATTTATTGCAAGTTCAGTTCTGCCTAATATAAATAAATATATATGGAATTTTTCATCAGGTATAATAAGTGTAGTAAAGATAATATTTTCATTTATAATAGGGATTATGGTGATGATATACCTGCTTAATATAAAATCTTCACTTGCAGCACAGGGCAAAAAGATGGCATACGCATTTTTATCTCTTAATGCGGCAAACAGGCTTATAAGTGAAGTAAGATATATAAAGGCGGTATTTTCCCAGTTTATAGTAGGGAAGATAATAGATTCCGTTATAATAGGGATTATAAATTATATTGCAATGAGTATATTTAAAATGCCGTATGCTTTGCTTATAAGTGCTATAGTAGGAGTTACAAATGTTATTCCGTTTTTCGGACCGTTTATAGGTGCGATACCGAGTGCATTTATAATATTACTTATATCTCCTATACAAAGCCTTCAATTTTCAGTATGGATACTTATATTGCAGCAAATTGACGGCAATATTATAGGTCCTAAAATACTGGGGCAGACTACGGGGCTTTCCAGTTTCTGGATATTATTTTCAATAATACTTTTTGGAGGGCTCTTCGGTGTGCTTGGAATGATTATAGGTGTACCTACTCTTGCGGTTGTCTACAGATTTTTAAGCGGTAAGACAAATGAGGCTCTTATAAAAAAAGAACTTCCGCAAGACACTATGGAATATTGGAACCTGGAGTATATTAATGAAAAGAATAAGGAATTTATTAATTCTGACAAATAAATTTATAAAGCTTATTTTATGTCTGAGTATAATTACAGTCGTGTTTGCAGGCTTAACTGCCTGTTCAGACACGGAAAATACTATGTTGAGGGGCAGAGCATACAGGGCGCTCGCCCTTTCATACTCAGAACGTTCAAAAATCGGTGATGAGCTTACATATGCTCAGTGCCGGGATTTTCTGATAGAAACTGATATGATTGACAGACAAAGGGCTAGTGGCTCAAATGCGTTAAAGCTTGATAAGGCGTATACTTATGGTGAGATGAGGGAGTTATATAAAAAGCTTCCGGCTGACGAAAACATTGACAAGCTGTTTAAAAATAAAAATAATAAAAAGCGTGTAAATGAAGAAGTGTTTTATGAGTTCTATATATACTGGTGCAAAAATATGGATAAATTTGGATTTGTGCAGGAAATAGAGGATACTATATACGGTATAGAGGATAAAAAAGGTACTGAAAGTCAGCCGCAGGAGAATAATACCTCAGGTACTTCCAAAGATGGTTCAAATGGTATACATGTACTATATACTTATAATAATAATGCATTTAATTACGATTCGGATAAAGATCCGCAGCAATATCTTGATAAAAAAATTGACATGATCACCGCTTCAGGTGAAATTTTACATATAAGAAAAATAACGAGTGAAGAAGCGGTATATTCCGGAGTTTATCTGGTTAAAAACAACAGAACTGCAGGTGATACGAGCTCCGGCAATAAAAACAAAGCAGACATTGGGAAAAGTCTTGAAGTTATGATACGCTCAGTCAGGCGTACGATTCCTTTCAGTGAAGATAAAGGTATAGAAAGTATACTTGCAGGAAATGTGGTCAATCTTGTAATTGAAAATGGAGAGATTGTATCAGCAAAAAAACTTGAAAATAAGATATCAGGAAAAGTTATTTCAATAGACAATGAAAATATTGAGATAGAAAATTACGGTATTCTTCCTAAGGCATCGGATTTTTCATCCTATATACCCGGAGAAAATCCTTCAAGAGAGGCGGTAAAAAGTATACATGTAGGTTCTGATGTACATGATTTTTTCATATTGGACGGAAAGCTTCAGGCTGCATTAAAAACAGGTGAGTATACACATGATAAAATAAGAGTTCTTATAATGAATGACAATTATAAATTTAAGCATCATTATAATATCAAAATGATAAGCGACAGCGATCTTGAGATTAGGGTTGGCAGCATAGTAAAAAATGTAAAAGCAGGTGAGGAGTTTTCGGTAAATAATACCGATCAGGAATTTGACAATAAGCAAAGGATGTTTGTAACTCCGGTACTACAGGAGGCATCAACAAAGATTACAAGTCTTAAGAGAAGTCTCGGAAATCCTTCATATGGAGGAAGTTTTGAAATTGTAAAACATGACGGGGTTTTGTTTTTAATTAACGAAATTGACATGGAAAGCTATCTAAAAAAAGTAGTACCCAGTGAGATGCCCTCTAAATTTCATATAGAGGCACTTAAGACTCAGGCTGTATGTGCGAGAACCTATGCCTGTAAGCAGATTGATCTTGCAGGTGAGCTGAGAGTTTACGGTGCACATGCAGATGACAGCATAAATTATCAGGTTTATAATAATGTCGAAGGTACAGAGGATACCGATAATGCAGTAGATGAAACCAAAGGAGAATGTGCATTATACAACGGTAAATATGCTGAAACATTTTTCTATGCCACATCTGCCGGAGTAAGTACCGATGCAGGTATATGGGGAGATGATCCGGCAAAATATCCTTACCTTACATCACATGGCATAAGTCCTGCAAGACCTGTACTTAATCTCACTACAAATGAGGAATTTAAAGCGTTTTTAAATAATAAAGAATTTCCGGCATATGAGAAAGATTATCCTTATTACAGGTGGAATACTCAGACTACAAATAAAATACTAAAAAATAAGATAAATGATGTGGGCGATATATTAAATATAAGTATAGTACAAAGAAGCCCGGGAGGAATTGCAAAGAAAATGAGGGTTGACGGTTCATCCGGCAGCCGTATAATCACAGGACAGAACTCAATAAGAGCAGCTCTGGGAGATGAAAGTCTTATAATAGATAAAAATGATAAAACAACTATAAGCGGTTTATCATCACTTCCAAGTTCATTTATATATATTGAGCCTCTTGCACCGGACAGTGAAAATGTAATAAAATTTAATATTTATGGCGGAGGAAACGGTCATGGCGTCGGTATGAGCCAGAATGCGGCAGGTGAGATGGCACAGTCGGGCATGGATTACAGACAGATAATTGATTTCTTTTTTAAGGGAGTTGAGGTTAGGTAAGCTTTGCCTGCTCTGTAATATTGCATTGGTTTAAAATATATAGTATAATACCACTGCGGTTCGGGCAGTAAGTCCGTATTGCAGATACATAAAGAATTTGTAAAATAGCGGAACAAATAACAGACGGTATATATCGTCTGTTATTTATGTGAATATATTTTAATATGATAATAGAATTTATTAATACTGAAATTTAATTTTAAAGTACATAATTAAATATAAATATATTTAATTATAAGGTACTATTGCTGAAAGGTGGTTTTTGATATGACATTACTTGAAACATGGAGAAAAAAAGCTTACGGAGACGGAACAGACAATAAACAAAAAGAAGAACTGTGGGAAAAATATTTTTTAATAGAAAAGGGTATTTATGAAAAGATACTTGCAGATTATAAGACTGTTATAAACTGCAGCGTAGCTGAACTGGCTAAAAAATTTGATACTGATATAGAAACAATTACCGGATTTCTTGACGGGATCAATGAGTCAATTTCAGAACCGAATCCTACTGAAACTATGGATGAAGATACTCTTGTAAAAATAGAGATAATACCGGAAAAGCTTTACTACAATATGGTTGAAGCTAAGGCTGAATGGCTTTATAATCTGCCTCAGTGGGATAAAATACTTACTGAGGAAAAGCGCAAAGAGCTTTATAGGGAACAGAAAAAAAGCGGTACTGTGGTAAAAGAAAAAAAAGTGGGCAGAAATGATTTATGCCCTTGCGGAAGCGGCAAAAAATATAAATATTGCTGCGGCAAATAATGGATATATACAGGGATTTTGCAAGGGTTTATGATATATTTATGGAAGATGTGCCGTATAGTATGTGGTGCAGACAGATTACAGATATACTTAAGGCAGATAAAATCAATTCAGGTATAGTGGCAGACCTGGGGTGCGGTACAGGAGAACTTACAAGGAGGCTTTCAAGATCAGGCTATGATATGATAGGAATTGACAGTTCGTATGAAATGCTTGATGTAGCTTTAAATAAAGATCCTGGCAAAGATATACTTTACCTTTGCCAGGCTATAAGAGAATTTGAACTTTACGGAACTTGTGCCGCCATAGTAAGCAGGTGTGATACCTTAAATTATATAATTGATTTTGATGATCTTGTTAAGGTATTTAAACTTGTAAATAATTATCTGGATCCGAATGCTCCGTTTATATTTGATTGTAATTCCATATATAAATATGAGCATATACTTTCAGATAATACTTTTGCTCAAAGCCGTGATGAGGGGAGCTTTATATGGGAAAATTATTATGATAAAAAAAGGCATATAAATAATTCCTCTCTGACGTTTTTTATAAAAGAAGATATAAATTCTAAAATATTATATACAAAATCTGAAGAAGTGCATATACAAAGGGCATATTCGCTTGATGAATTAAAGAATGCGGCAAATGAAGCTGGTCTTTTATGGAGAGATGCCTATGATGCCGATGATTTTGGAACTATAAAAGAGGATACACAAAGGTATCTTATATGTCTTTATGAAAATGGAAAAAAGTCATGACGACATGGTTAATGATAATATGATTAATAATGACAATATAAATGATTATATAATTAAAGCCACCGCCGCAGGCGGTAAAATAAGAGCATTCGCATGTACATCAAAAAACACATGTGAAAAAGCAAGGAGCATACATAATACCAGTCCTGTTGCAACTGCAGCCTTTGGTCGTCTTTTAAGTGCAGGACTTATGATGGGAAGCATGATGAAATCAGGCAGGGATTTGCTTACATTAAGGATAAACGGAGACGGCCCGTTAGGCGGCATACTTGTAAGTGCGGATTCTCTGGGCCATGTGAAAGGCTATGTATTTAATCCGGTAGTTATAATTCCTGCAAACAGTAAGGGAAAACTTGATGTCGCAAAGGCGGTAGGCAATGGGATATTAAGTGTAATATCGGATATTGGTATGAAAGAACCTTATGTAGGTCAGACTCAGCTTGTATCAGGAGAGATAGCGGAGGATCTTGCTTATTATTATGCAGCAAGCGAACAAATTCCGTCATCGGTTGCACTTGGGGTTTTAATGGACAGGGATAATACGGTAAAAGCTGCAGGAGGGTTTATAATACAGCTTATGCCTATTGAAAAAGAGGATGAAGCCTCGGATATTATAGATATACTTGAAAAAAGGATTGCACGGCTTGAACCTGTAACTACGCTTTTGAGCAGTGAAAAAACGCCTGAGGATATATTGGAAATGCTTTTTTATGATATGGGGCTTGAAATAAATGAAAAAATTGATGCAGGCTTTAGCTGTAACTGCAGCAGGCAGAGAACTAAAAAGGCACTTATAAGCATAGGCAGAAAAGATCTTCAGGACCTTGCACAAAAAGGTGATACTGAACTTTCATGCCATTTCTGTAATAAGAAATATGTCTTTAAAAGCAGTGAGCTTAAAGAAATTCTAAGCGGAGGTATATAACTATGAAGTTAGAACAGGTAATAAAACACTTTGTTACAATAACTAAACATAAGCTTACCGTTATGGATTTATGCTTTAAGGTAGGCATGGTAGAGCAGGCATTTCTGCATGATTTAAGTAAGTATTCACCTGAGGAATTTATCCCGGGGGTAAAGTATTATCAGGGAAATAAAAGTCCAAATGCCGCTGAAAAGCTTGAAAATGGTTTTTCAAAGGCGTGGCTTCACCATAAAGGACGCAATAAACACCATTTTGAATATTGGATTGATTATTCTATTAATTATGATGAAGGGCTTATCGGCATGAAAATGCCTCTTAAATATGTACTTGAGATGGTTTGCGACAGAATTGCAGCTTCAATGGTTTACAGCGGCAAAGACTATACCAGTGCCATACCTTGGGAATATTACAGTAAAAGGGAAGGGCAGGTAATACATTTGCATCCGGAAACAAAACTTTTACTTGAGAAACTCCTTATAATAAATAGAGATAAAGGTCTTAAAAAGACTCTTGCATATATGAGGTGGCTCTACAAGCATCCTTATTTATATGACGACAGGGTCTATAAAGGCTGATATAGAATGCAGAGAACCACCTCAATTTTTTCTGTTCAGTACACAAGACCGAACATTGAAAGTATACCTTTTATAAATGACTTTACAAGGCTGTTGTTATTAAAATCAAAATCATGAAGTTCAAAATAACCTACAGAGTCATTATATTTTTTATAAAATGTTTTAAGACCGCAGCCCATACATGCCGGTATAAAGGTGGAATTTTTTTTTGTATAGGCTGTGGATTTTGATGCATTTTCTCTTGCTGATTTATCTACAAAGCGGCCTATACTTTTATGTACTGCCATATCTTCAAGCGGAAGAAAATAATAGTCTTTATAATTTTCAAAAAAGAATTTTGCTTCACCATGGTATGGACAGCATCTTATTGTAATAATATTATCCTTTCCGTTTACTGAATATAAATCATTTTTAAGGCTGAAAGGCTTCGGGATACGATATTCTGATTTAAATGCCACTTCGAAGCAATCTTTATTTATAATTTTTGAAGAGAATTTAAAATCTCCCTCAGTAAAATCACTGTAGCTTAATATAGGAAGCAGCTGTACGAGTCCGGTTATATCTTCTTCATTATGAAGTACAAGCGGTTCAAAAAAGTTATATTCATAATTTTTAAGATAGAGATTATAAATATCTATAAGTTCTTTTCCGTTAAAATCATCTCTGCGTTCTACTCCTAAGAATTGTTCAAGTGATTTTTGATTAAATCTGAATGAATTTATAACGGCACGCTTGCGTCTTGCGGTTTTATATATATCAACTGATTTTATCTTTTCAAAAGGATGTTTTATATTATAATGCCTGCATACCTTTTTAATATAGGGTATATCAAAACTGTCTCCGTTAAAGTTTACCAGAACTTCACATTCATCAAGCATGGCAAAAAATGAATTTACTAAATCAAGCTCGTCAGATATACTTTCCGAAAAAAATTGTGTAAGTTTAAAGTATACAGTATCAGGAAGAGTATTACTTTTAGCGTTTATTTGAGGCACAAGTACACCTATAATATAAAGTTCGGAATTTTCAGGGGAAAGTCCGGTAGTTTCAATATCAAAAAATATTGTTTTTTCAGGTGCTCCGATATTTTTTAAATCATAATCAACTTTTAATCTAATATCTTTGGTAATAGTTTTCATAATTTATCCCCATTAATATTTTTAATATATTTTATTTCCAACTCTAAACTTTTAAGTTCTGTAA
>ERZ772772.297-NODE-297-length-30748-cov-7.583684_pt1 | contig 30748 bp, 42 predicted proteins | sample MGYA00511484_ERZ772772 | MGnify/ENA primary metagenome ERZ772772 (study PRJEB29015, sample SAMEA2737913) | human oral metagenome | biome: human oral; feature: human-associated habitat; material: dental | place: China | collected 2088 ... | reverse complement strand
CAGAGAGGGTGGGATTCGAACCCACGGTGGCTCATCACCACACTTGATTTCGAGTTTGTTATTCGGATTTTCAGAACACAGTCGTCATGCGGAACTGCCGATAGATAAGGGGAGTGGCTTTTGTATATGGCTCGATATGGAACAATCTGATCGCTGTATATGATGTCAACATGATGTCAAACAAAACGCTGCGAAAGCGTCCAGTCTTGCACGGATTTCCTGTGGAATAGTGTCTATCCATCGTTGCGGGATAGCATCGTAACCATAGTATGATCCTGCCAGTCCTCCTGCGATCGCACCGATGGTGTCGGCATCGCCACCAAGATTGACCGCCTCGACGAGGACGTTCTCGAATCCAGCCTCTGTTACAAAGGCGAAGTACGCACACTCCATGCTGTCCTGTACCCAGCCAGATGGATTGACTCGGCTACTGAACCCGTATTCAACTGCCATCGTGTCGAGGGTTCTTACTCCTGCGTCCTGCTCGTCCTTGATGAAATGATGGACGGCGTCGGCGTAGCAGCGGCAGATGTCCGAGGAGAGATCATCGTAGTGTGTCATCTCAGCGATCTGCGTTGTGTACTCCGCTCGTTTCTCCTCATCATCGTATGCGATGGCTGTTCCAATGGTGCGCATGAGTGCGCCATTGCCGCCGCTGCGATCACCGTTCTCGATCGCCGTGTTTATCCCTGCCTTTTCCCACGCCTTCTCTGCCGCCATTCCTGCAGTGAGGTTTTCCCGTGCCGTAGCAATAGATCGAGCGCAGGTTGTTCCGATGTCTTTCGGGGCGGTATTCACCCATTCGATGAACCGCCGGCCGATTGGCTCGATCGGCGCAGAAGTGTTCTCCATGATACCATCGCAGACGGCAAGCATCATTGCTGTGTCGTCCGTGGTCTCCCCCGGGGCAAGGTTCAGCCATCCGCCGCCAACCATCTCTGTGACGCGCCCGCCGTACTTCTGATTGATCTGTACTTCGTCCATGAACTCGAGAGGACCGCCGAGGGCATCTCCAACCGCGACGCCATAAAGTGCGCCGCGCACTTTATCTTCGTTTCTCGCCATGCTCGCCCTCCTTTTCCTGTTTCTTTTCGATCTGATCTTCCAGACGCTCGACGGCCTTTTCTGCTAGTGCAGGTTCTTTTCGTACGGCCTTGACGTAGCGCATAATGAGCGCCCATTCCTCCGGCCATGCACGCGTGCCAACGCGGGGACGCTCTTTGCTCTCTTCCTTCGTAATGCGTGGACGTCCTGCTCCAGGACGCGCGCCGCCCCTACCATCCTTCTTCTTTTCCTCCACCTGAAACGCACCTCCTGTTTGATTTCTCTCATTATACGAGAGAAAATGATTTTTTGTCTAGCGTGAAATAGGCGTTTGTGCAGCAGAACTCTTTTCGAAAGCATTATCAATGATGGCTGTGTCCCATCCGAAGTTGATGTAGGCATCGTACAGAATGCGGGCATATCCATGCGAAGGAAATCCGAGAGTACGTTTCTCGTCCATGATGTAGACCATGCCAGTAATCTCTGCACCGTCCTGCATCTTAACGGGGAGGTCTGTTTTGTAGTAGAAGGTCGGGAATCCTTCGTAACGATCGAGGGATTCCTCATCCATCGCGCTGATCCTCCAAACGAGAACGGACACTTTTGAGTGTGCTTCTCTTTCGATGGTGGCATAACTGCCGCTTCCGGAGCCTTTGAACAAAAGCTCGTATCCCTTGACGATCCCCGCTCCTACAAGCTCTGCATCGGGGCAGCGCCGGCGCATCTGTGTGAAGTCCATGTTGCTGCCATAGGCAATGTAGTATTTTTTCATGTGATTCATCCTTTCTTTTGGGGATCCGTTTTCTTCGGATCCCCCCATTCTTTTTACTATGCCACCGTCCTGCCGTGGCGCCATGCACTGTTTCCATTGAGGTGTTTGAGGAAAAAGCTGCGGCAGGTCCGGAACTCGTCGCCGATCAATCCGAGGCGAAGCATCCAACATCGGAATGCGTATTTCTCGTTGGTGCTTGTGACCTTCTTCGTGCTCGCTCGCTTCTGACGGATGGCTTGCTGCGAAAGCGCGAGGCAGAACTGAATGTAGCTTTTGACCTTTCCCGCGTGAAGCGTACCGTTAAAAAGGCGGAACTCGACCGTCCCCTTTGTGAAGAAAGCGTGGAGGTTGAGGCCGCGATAGCGACTATCGTCATAGTGGTTATGTCTGGCGGTGTAGGTTATTTCGTTATACCAGATCATGCTGAGGGCTTCCGTGCTTTTTGGCTTCCTTTCGTTCAACTTTTTTAGATACGATTCGGATGTCTTTTTGCAGTATGTTGTGTTGCGATGATCGTCGTCTACCTGCAAGGCTTTGTAGATCATATCCTCGTTATTGGCAAAGAGGTTAGAAAGATTTCGCAGCGTCGCAGGAGTGAACCGCTCAGCGCCGATATGGACATGCATTCCACAGCTCCGGTTAACCATCCCTCCAGCGTGCCGCAAGTCCCGCACAATTTGCTGCAGGTCCTCAATGTCGCTGTAGTAGAGGATCGGGGTCACAAGCTCGACTTTGTAATCGCTGCCGGCATATCCAGGTCCCTTCCGCTGAGGCAAAATGCTGGAATCTCTCATGATCGCCCACTTGCGTCCGCAGTGATCACGTATGGTACGCTTGTCGTATCCTTCGCCCTCATATAATGCCGCCGTTCCAAAGAATTCGGCGACTACATTTGTTGCCTGTCCCCGCGTGATGCCAGTGAACTCGAGTTCACATCCGAATGTCAGACTCTTCATCAGGCGGTTGTCCACTGTCGTTGCCATATCACATTCTCCTTTCGATTTCAGCTTGCCATCGTCAGCGTGCAGGTTGCTATCCTGCGCGGACGCCCTTGCGGGCGTTTCGGCTTTTCTCTTTCTCCACTCTTACAGATGGCGGTTGTACCTATGCCGTGAATTATTCCCTGCGAGAGTGATCGGTGTCGTCTCAAACATTCCGCCGTTACGATCAATATGTCTCGTATAAGCGTCGCCACCGATTGCACGGAGCATCTTCTTCGCAAGGGAGACACTGCATACGGTCTCACCGCGTTCCTCAATATCATTTTTGAGGCTCCTGAGATTGATCTTGTCTTCGATGTCGTCCATATCCGGTGTCCAGCTCGTTACCTTAAGATATGCCTTGATGCAATCCTCCACACTCATCTCCGACGGGAAAACGTAATAGCTGATTCGCATTTTCTTCTCCTCCTTGTCCATTTAGTATTCGTAGCCGTCAATAACTCTCTCGATGTCTGCCTTTAGGCGATCCACCGAAACTCGACGGGTGTAGCATCCGATTCGGATGACCGCTGGATCGTGGTATTCCGTCCAGCTGTTGAATCCGAGGCTGCAGTGGAAGTGCGTATACACCTCGTCTTCGTCGAGGTCGTAGTGGACCTCCAGGTAGGTCCCATCATTTCGGTTGTACCGCGGCATCTCATCAACGGCTTCCTGAATCCCTTGATACTGTCTTGTCTTTTCCATTTTGTTTGCCTCTCTTTCTTTCTCCAAAGCACCTTTGCTTCTTGACACACACACCATATAACAATATTGAAATAATGTCTAGCGTTTTATCTAAAATAATTGATATTTTGTGAGATTATTTTTCTAAATAAAAAAAGCCCCGGAGTCGAAGCCCCGGGGCGGTGAAAAATCTATACGGTTACGCCTTGACCGTCGGCGCGAGCGACTTATCCAGCACGAGCTTGACAAGCCATACGCCACCCTGCATAACGGTCGGCAGCACGATCGCATCGCGCCAATAGAGCCATCCTGTCTCACCCTTGGACTGCTCCTTGACCTGCGTCACGAACTTATCGACCGCCTGCTCGATGGCGGGGATGCACTCGTTGAGGATCGTGCGCGTCACGCGCTGCTTGACCTCCTCGGTCACCTGATCGACGCTGATCTCCTTGACGATTGCGTCTCTGATGTCTGTCCACTTACTCATGATGTTTTCTCCTTTCACGGCGTTCCGCCGTTGTCCTTCCAATACTGGCGATACCAATTCGCCTTGCCGCGCAGCACGTCGCCGCCGCGCGTTCCGTCCTCCGCCCACGGGTTATAGCAGGGGCTCTCCTCTGTACCGAGATACTCGAGGTCCCAACGCTCGCATCCGTTTTTGGGCCCGTAGGGCTCGTGCGCATATACGCCGTCCTCGTTGTCGGCTGCCTCGCCGTGCGTCAGGACACGCTGCTTGTCGATGGTCAGCCAGAGACCATTGCAGAGCGCGGCGATGGCCTGCGCCATCCCCTCAATCTGCTGGGGGGTTGGCGACTCTTGCCCAAGGTCGCCGGTCGTTGCGCCGAGGCACCCGAGGATACTGATGCTGACGCTACCGCTGTTGCGCTTCCACGTTGCCGCGAGGACGTCATCCAGCTCGCCATCGCCGATGACATAGATGCTGCCGTCCTTGTCGATCTGGACATGGTAATCATCCCAAAACTGCCCATAGCGCCCTGCCGACCAATGCAGGTACACTTTTGTTTCGCGACCAACATATTCTGCGGCCGCTTGGATGTTTTCGCGGTACTGCCCTGCGAGCGCCTCGAGCTCTGCAGGCGTTACGCGGCGCATGTCCGACTTACTTAATACACGACTACTCATTACTTCGCTCCTTTCCGGGCTGATTTGCCCTCTTTTCACTTTGTAGCTGCTCCAACGTCTCACGTAGTTTCTGCGGTACGGGTAGGCCTGCATTTGCCGCGTTCTCGATGATCGAGAGCCCCTCGTTGCCGAGGAAGAACCAGACCGCGACAATCTGCACCACCGTCTGTCCCGTTGCCTGATCGACAAAATGCGCAAGTGACACAAGCAGCAGGATCATGACCTTTTTGGCAATGCCGCGAAATCCCTTGCGGCTGTCGAGCCTCATCCCCGGATTGATGTACGCGGCCAAGAGCCCGGAGATGTAGTCAATCACCATCGCAAATAAGAGCGCCTCAAGAATCCCGTTCCATCCGAGCGCGTACGAGCACGCTGTCCCGATCATCGACACGATCGCCCCCCACTCGATCTGCACCTGCGTCGGTACTATCCCTCGCAGGAACAAAAGAATATCAGTCAATACTGACCATCTCCTTTCTGACCATACAAAAAGCCGCCATGCCCTCATGACGGCTTATGTCATCCTGCGGGGTGCTCGACGAGCCATTCCGCAACCTTTTCGCGGTACAACTCCGAAACAATCTTGAGCTTTTTAGGATTGTCCTCCGGTGACAGCGCATAGCGACCACCCTTAACAAGGACGCCGTATGCAACTATCAAATAGCTGTAGATGATTGCTTCCGTTGCCATGTTACTCACCTCCTTTCAGTTTCGCTTCGAGCGCGGCGATGCGGCTCTGCATGTCGATCATACCTTCCATGACGGCGAGTTCCGTCTCCTGTACTGGCTGCACGTCTTGCTCCTGCGGCTCGGTGTCCTCGGGCGGTGTCGGCTCCTGCGCAGGCTTAGGCTGCTCGACCTGCGTCCACTTCCCGCTGCGCCAGTAGATGTCATAGCCCTCTTTGGCAGTAGGCGGCTTGACCTCGGTCATGTAGGCAGGTATCTGCCACGCCCCAGAGATCGGTGATCTGTCGGTGTCGTCAAGTGTGCGCTCGCCGATGTACTTGCCGTCGGCGGTGTAGGCGTAGACTGTTTTTGTCATAGGTGTACCTCCTCAATATTTGATCTGTGCGATCAGTGAGATCGCCGGCGGTTGAACGGTATCGGACGAGCCGTAGATAGGGTTGGATTTGGAAGCGTCAAAATTAAAAATTGGCATATTTGCCCATCCACCACCTTCTGCTTGCCTCTCACTATGTCCAGTAAGATAAAATGCGCCGTCACTATGAGTAGATTCGGCTTGATACCCCAAAAGATGCCCTGAAAAACTTCCCTTGATATTGGGCAGTCCCGCCCCAACAGATTTGACCGTCTCCCCGCCTTGTAAGACGTGCCCTACCGCATTGGGCAGGGTCAGCTTGTCCTGCGCCTCGTCATAGACGTACTTACTACAATCCTGCGCGTACTGCTCCGCTGTGACGGTCATACCCGCCTCTTGCACCCACGCCAATAGACGCGGGTATTCGCTTCCTTTGACCGTCGCACCGTTGGCTTTGATGTACCCGTCTCTGAGTGTCGGGCGCAGAATGATATCGCCCACCCTTGCGCCGTCGCGCACGTCGTCCAGTATCCAGACAGCATTACCGTCCGTAACCATGATGCCGCATTTGTGCACCTCTGCAAGATTTGGGATGCTTGCCCCCGTCATCCCTGCCTTGACGCACTCCAAACGCGCCCACGATGGCAGGTGCTTGCTGTACGCGATGTCGCCGACTGCGTAGGTCTTGCTGCGTTGGAGGAGGTTGAGGCTTGCGTTTGCTGCAGCACTTGAGATCGCCTCATCGAGATCGCGCGTGATCCCCTCTACATCGTTATCCATGCAATCATGCCCGTGATTAACGATTAGGTTCGCGATTGCCTTGCACATGGCCGACCACTGATAGTACATCTTGTTGTGCAGCCGTGAGAGCGCCATACCGGGCATGACGCCGCCGATGCGCTGTGTCGCCTCTTTGTACTCCGAATCGTTGTATGTACGCTCCGGAGCGTTATCCTCGTTAAATATCTGGAAGTTTGTCTTTGCCATTGTTTTTCCTCCGTTTACGTCCATCGGCTTTCATCATAGCCGCTCATACCAGCGGCTTTGTCATCAGTATCATATGAGAATGACACGTCCGACAGGGCGTTCATCCACTCCGCGTGGTCATATCCCTTGATTGTGTCTGTCTCGAGATCATATCCAAATACCGCGCGATCTGAGAAATAATAATTCATCCGCACGCCCTGCGGCTTTGGCACAATCAGTCCCTGCCGCACCATCTCTTTGGTGATCTGGTCGCTGATCCCAATGACGAGCACATTGATCGACATGTCCTGGTTGTCCTGGATGATGATTCCGTTGCCAAAGAGCGAATCCCACAGCTCGTTGATGTCCTCGATGCCGCCTTTCCATTGGTTCTTCGCAATCTGCGCGAATATCAGATTACGGTATGCTGCATTATCGAGCACGGGTGAGAGCCCCTTGTCTGGTTGATAAGGGAGCATACGTTGCGCTCCGACAAATTCGCCGAGCACGTCCTCCTGCACCCCGTTGGCATACTCAATGTCAAACTCATCATCCAGCTCAATACCAAGCGAGAATATATCATCTGACGGTCTGAGGAGCGCTGCGACAGTTCGCATGAATTTATCGCGCACACGATGCTGCGAGGTGATGAGGTCAAGATATGCGTCAATGATGGCCATTAAATCACCTCCACCGTGACGGATTCGCTCTTTGCGATGGCGTTATATGGTATTTCTATGTCAGCTACGCCAAGAACGCCGCCGTCCTTCCCCAGCTGCACGGATTGCAATGCAAACGGCGGGTGCAGTGCGTCATCGACGGATGCGGCGATCGCTGTGAGGATGCCTGTACTGGTGACATTTCCTCCGATGCCGAGGCGATCAATGTATGATGCGATATTCCGTCGAATATCTCCTTCGACTGCCGTCGTATAGGTCGCGTACTTTTTGACGGCGACTTTGACGGAAATCTTTTGGTATGACGGGCGAAAGAAACGGATCTCGTTTTTCAGTCCGTCGGAATTTGTGTAGATGATCGTAGTCGTTCCGTATGTGCCACAGCCCGGGCCCTTGCGCAAGTAAATCTGTTCTGCGACTGCTCCATCAAGCCCGCCCTCGACCACAGCAGCGATGCTGTGGCTTGGGATTCCGTTTTCATCCGTAGAATTCGTGTCATTTTCGTAGACTTTGTATCGTGTGACGCCTGCGACGCTCGCAATGCCGGCGATGGTACTGTTAACCATGTTTTGGCTTGGAATCGCGGTCGAAATCGACTGCCGCCGCCGGAGTTCCTCGTCCGTCTCGATCGGACGGCCTTTAATGGCAGGAACTTTGTTTGTGGCAGTCAGCCATCCGTATTGCGGATTGCTGATCTTCGCGATCGTCCCGACAGGAGCCTCGATTGCTCCGAGATCCTGACATTGCGCCGTGATTTCGAGTGTTTCGCCATCAAACCGTGTATTTTCCGGCAGGAGCCACTTTCTACCCTGCGTATCCTCCACAATTCCGGCGGGGATCGTCGTTCCGGGGACCCCTGTGAGCGTCAGAACGCAAGTGGAATAGGTCGCCGTCTTGCGGCGCAGGCCGTTGAGTTTAACGCGGCTCGACAGCCCAGTTCCAACGGCTGTTTTTGTGCTCTGGTTGTTGTAGACGATCTGAAGCATCTGCATCGTGTCGTACGTTTTGAGCGAAAATGCCGATATCATCTGATAGTCCTGCGAATCATTGCCGAGGTAGATGTCCTCACCGTATATCGCCTTGAATTGCGCGATGAGATCATCTCGAATGTCGGCATATGTAGGGACATGCAGACCTGCATCGTCGATATATGGCGCGAAATATGCCATTGCTACACCTCCTCGTCGATGCTGAATGCACCGTACTCACTTTGTATCGCTGCGCGAATTGTCAGCGTGCGGTTCTCGCTGTCCCATTCGGAGTCGAATGACAAAATGGACAGAACGTGCGGCGTCTGTTGGATGCGATCACGGATGATTTGCTCTGCGGCCGAAACATCACGCGATGCAATGATTTTTTGCCAATATGGCACGCCGTCATTGATATCCTCCCACCACTCATAGATAAGGAGACGCAGCCGTGTCAACACTGCCTGCTGAACGGACTCCACCCCCTCGATGTAGGCGTGTCCGTTACCGATGGTAAAGTCCCCATTATCGTCAAGTGCACGGTATCTCATGACACGCCTCCTGTCGTCCCGCCGCCGGGCTGCACTCCTCCGTGCGTATGACCGAGGAATCTGCGCCCATCAATAGTGACGCCTCCATCTATGGTGACGCCACCAGTTGCATGAATGTGGATGCTGCTCCCGCCAATCTCAATGCAGGCATCTCCTGCCGCGTTACGCAGCTGCGCCGTACCGGCTGAATATCCGCCGACGACGCCCGGCTGGCTGCGGAATCCGACGATGGCGAAGCCGTCCGAGAGATCATGTCTGCGCTTTTCGACCTGATTCTGCACGCCTCCATTCTGCCACCATGCATCCATGCAGTTGTCGCCGAATACCACAAGGCAATCATCGCCGGGCTGAATCGGGAGCGTCAGGCAGTAGCCACCACCCGAGTATACGAAGAACGGCACGTCGGGAAGAATGGGAATCTCTGCCCATTCGAGCACGCCGCCTCGATTCATTCGCTCGCGGATCGCGAGTTGGACGGTGCATGTCTGCCGTGCGTAATCGACGGAGCGAATAATTCCGGGCGCAGCAACTCGCAAGTCTAGACCGAATCCGTCCAGCTCCCGCTTGCTCTGCTCGATCTCCTCCTCGAGCCGCTCTGATACTTTGAGCACATCATCACCTCATTTCATCGTTTGCCCTGCTGCGTTTACTGCGGTCAGAAGCCCCATGCGTCCGTTGCGACTGACGCCAACGACCGAGGTCGTCCATTCGTCGCCCCATGTGTCGCCACGATGCTCAACTGAGAACACCTGATACTCTCCGTCTTGGTCGAACTGCGCCGTCTGCGGGAGCTGGTCGCTTTTCTGCTGCCCTGTTCCGGGGTCGATCTGCACCGCTTGCCGTTGAATGATCTCGTTGTCAATCTTAATCATGGAGCGCAGCTTTACCCGCGCATCGAGGAGCATCTTGATCTGGATGCCTTGATCGGTATAGACGGGTGTACCGACAAGCCCTGTGTTTGGCGTGAGCACCAGCACGCGATCCTCTGGGATTTCCTGCTCGACGGTCTCGACCGTGAGTTTTCCGTCCTCGCCCTCCCAGTAGGCGGCATCGTTCCATGTGCACAGATCGCGCAGGTATTTCGCGGGCGTACCAAAGAGCACCTTGCCGCGTGGTAGTGTCTGCTCGGGCAGTTCCTTCGACACATCGCCGACCTCGATTTTTTTATCCGCCTGTCCTGCAACCACGTTTACCACATCGCGCGGTGTGCTGCCCGCTGCGATTGTACTGCGGACGTGGTTCATGAATAGGCTCTGCATTCCCCTAAGTGCGACGATTTCGAGCCGATAATCCGTGCCATTCTCGCGGTTACGGAATACCTGCACGATGTCGCCCGTGAATACCTCGCCGTACTGCCCCTCCTCGTAGCCGCCGAAAACGGAGATCTGAAATCCCTCCTCGATGACCTCCTTTTCCGATGCGGCGCTCATGTTGTAGACGACGAGTGTTCCGATCTGCACGGCTGTCTCGGTCGTTGCCTTGGTCTGGAACTCGCATTTGAGGAGTGATACATCCATCTCTGCGTCGCGCTCCGGATCGCGCTCATTGGTTGGATTCCCGTCTTCGCCTGTCTTATAGGCGGGCTTGTAGATGGTGATCTTCCATTTGCGCCCGTAGAGGCGGCCCTTGCGCGTCGGAGTTTGCGTAGCAGCACTCTCATTTATCTCCGGCATCGCTGTCACCCCAGATCACATACCAGTCCGATTCAAGAGTTACCATGCTCGGCCACTGCTCCTGCACACGACTGCGCGGAACAATCCATGCGCTTCCGACTCCCAGATATCCGACCTGTTCGAGGATGTTTTGCCCAGGCACAAGTGGGAGCGCAGAATAAACAAGTAGATCATTTTTGTAGATGTCGACGAGCCAGTATCCTGCGATGTCGTTGTAGGTCATGCGGAATTTTAGGAGGGTGTTACCGCCGTCGATCGGCACTTTCGCACTGAATTTGTGATTTGGTGTTCTTTGAAATGGAACGATCGAGAACACTGCTGCACCTCCTTATGTCAAAATACTGCCGCCCGCATCCAATATGGCGCGGGCGGCGGTCTTATTTACGTCATCGCCCGTTTGTACGGGAGTTTGTCCGGAAGATGATTCTGCGGCTGACGCCGACGCTCTAGCGCTGACCGCCGTCTCTGCGACTGTCGCAAATATGATTTCTCGTAGGCGTATTGTGCATCTCAGAGCATGGAGCGTGTTAACGTCATCTGGTGCAGAAAGCTCCTCAATCAGCATATTATGATAGGTCTGCAGACGGGTCTCGACGGTGATTGGAGTACGGGCCATCTGCATCGCGCGTAGACTTTTCCATGCATCAACAGATCGCCCATCTCCGGGTGTCGTCACCATATTCGGCATACAGGGGAGCCCTGCAAAGTTGCTGTACATCGTCCCCATTGACTGAATAATATTGCCAATCACAGGCGGCGTCTGCATGTAGCTATCGGCCTTGGCATCCGACATCATGATCTCGATAGTAAGCTCCGCAGGCTCAATGATGGAGTGATCTGTCATCGTGACCCCCGTCTGCACAGGGTAGTTGGTCGGGCGAATGCGACTGATATGCTCGGTGCGCATGATTCCATCAAAATACATACCACCGATCGGCCATTTCGGCGTGCGGAACAAGAATTGCTCCATATCTTTGTAGCCTGTGAGAAAGTTGATGATCTCATAATGCCCTGTCATTTTTCCGATCTCTGTGCTGATCTTCATCCAGTCTGGTTTTTCCTTGCCGGAGACGAGATCGGAGAAATAGTTGATGCCGTCAATCGACAGCCCTTTCTTGATGCCCACCCCATCACCTCCTTAAATCATGACCGGAGCACCTGTCATTGCGCGGCTGCGCAGAATATGCGAACCTTTGCGCTCGAGCATCGTCATCGTCTCTCGTCCGACACTCCGCCCGATCTCTGCAGCACTTTGGTTCGTTCCGTTGACCGTGACGCCGCCGACATTGACCTGATAGACGACGCCACCACTCCGCTGCGGCTGATATCCGCCGTAGCCAGTCTGCATCGCGCCGGACATCAGGCCGTTGTATAGGAGTGGATCGACGCTGTATGCAGAAGTAGCAGAAGTTGGGATAATCGCCGATCCTCTTCTCCGTTTTGCAAACTTGATCGGATTATTTCTTGTAGAGACCGGTTCCGATGGGCTGGCATTCAGAACATCACCAGACTTTATCTGGTCAAGCCAATAGCCAGCGTATTCCAGCTCATTCCCGTGTTCTCCAACTTCCCATTCATCCGTCCATACCCTAGCCGCTTCATGATGAGTCATTTCATTCATCCGAGCAGCATCCAATCCACGCTGCTGTGCCTCGATGATTGCATAATCCGTTTGTACGCCCGGGTCTTGTGGGTCAAGCCCATGCTCTTTTGCCCAGGCGAGAAAATCTCTTGTGCGTCCTCCATTCCATTGATACATGCCATATCCGCCAACGTGTCCAACACCAGGAACATAATGCTCTGGAACATCACTCGTATCAAAGTTATGCTCCTGTTGCAGCCGCCCCATAATTCCTGCGATTGCGTCGTCGGAATACCCAGCCGCCTTGAATCGTTGATAGACGACCTTAGCATTCCACTTGCGGTCACCTTGCCCTGCAGGAGAACCATCTCCATCACCGCTGATGATGCTCCATGCTTTTCGGAACTCGCCATCTTTGATCGCGAGAAGTGCCCGTCCAAACTTTCCAACGCGAGCAATAGCGCCGTCGATCATTCTGCCGAGCTCCTCCCAAAATCGCTTGAATGGTGAGCTGTCACGCATCATCGTCAGAAGTTCGCGGAACACGCCAACGGTGCCCGACACCACGCGTAGAATCAATGTGAATATGCTGAACACAGCACGGATGGCATCACGAAAGGAATAGACAGTGTTGGTCTTTCCAATCTCCCCGAATAGTCCTCGAAATGCAATGTTGACGAGGTCGAGGATGACGTTGAATGTTTCAAGCAGAACGTCTGCCAGCTCTCCGACAGCATCGATGAGGTCTTTGTATTCCTTCGTTCTGCGCACCTCGTTGACGAGGCGCCCCATCCACCGGATCAGATCTCGGGCCGTCCCAAGGACGGACATGAAGATACCCCAGAGTTTTTGCATGGCTTCGCGCAGGCTGTCAACCGCACCATGTTTTTCCATGGATTCGTAGAGCATTTGCGCCTGATTAATCCATGCATCAACGTAGATTGTCGCGAGCTCCCAGAGGGCGCCTCCAATCTCTTTGATAACATAAAGGAAATCGTTCAGCGCGCTCGAGCTTTCCACCCGATCGGCGAAATCAGATACAGCACCGGAGAATTCCTCCCAATACTTCTTTGCCGTCTTGATGTACTCGTTGAGCTTATCCCAGTAGGTACCAAATGCGGACTGCTTGCCCTCCATGTGACCGTAGTAGTCATCGATGAGGAGAAGCAAAGAGCCGACGAGCAGCAGCATGCGGGTCAGCGGGTTTGCTCTCAGCACGAGCGTCAGTCCTGCGAGTGCCGCAGTCGCAATCTTGACACCACGCGGGAAACTATCCCACATGCGCCAGAGTGCCTTTCCAACATCCAAGACAAGCATCAAGAAGTGCTTGCCAACGTTGATGATGTAGACGAGCATCCGGGCGGCTTTCTCCGTCCATGTGCTCATGTTCTTTACGAACATGTCGTTGAAGCTGCGGAACTTCTCGCGGGCTTCTGCGAGCGGGCGGTTCAGGTACTTCATGAGATAATACCCGACCCATGTCATGGCGTAGGAGGCCTCCTGCTTGAGCCGTGTAAACTCAAACATGAGATCGCGGAACCCCCTCATGGTCTCCGCAAAATCTCCGCCGACTTTCATCTTGCGCCCGTCTGCAGCGAGCTTGTTGAACCGCTCCATCAGCTCCGGTGTCAGCATAATGTCCTGTATGGATTCGCCGAGCGCATCTGTGGCCTTTTTCATCGTCCACGCTGCGTCCTTCGATACCATCATCTGACGCGAGAGCTTCTGCATGGCGAGGTCCTGCGATGCGGCGGACTTCATCAGCCCGAATATGGACGCTGTAACTCCTGCGATTGCCGTCCCGATCATCGCCGAGGCACGGACGAAATTCGCTGCCATGTGCCCGGTTGACGTTTCTACTGTGCGATCAAGGCTCTTGATGGTCGCCTCTGCCTGTCCGAAGCCCGGCTTATCAATCTTTGCACCAAGCCCGACAAGATATTCCTGTATTACTTCGCCGATCATGTATTCACCTCCCTCTGCTGCTCTGCATAATCCTGTGCGCGGCGGCGGTTCTCGCCCTCTACGAGCATAATCTCGTGAATGTCAAGGAGATCACCGAAGGTGTATGTCCCGTCCCACAGTTCGTGCTGTTGCCACTTCCCTGCGATGACGGGCGCGTACACCCATGAATTTACGTTGCGATATTCGCAAAGCTCAAATCTTGGAGACCGGCTTTCAATTCCTGTAAGCCGTCTCCGCCGAAAAAACCCGCGATGTTGAACACCAGCGCGTGAATTGTCAGCATAATGACGAGCATTGCGTTGTCCTCGATATCCGCTACGCCCCAGCTGCCGTTGTCGTTGAAGAGCGGCGCGGTACGTCCCGGCAGGACCTCTCCGACCACAGAGAGCACATCCCGCTGGAATGCGATAAACTCTCCCTTGCTCATGAGCGCGCGGTTCGGCGTTGGCAGCGCGTCGACATCCTTCCCCTCGGCACGGAGCGTATTCATAACCTTCGCCTCCATGCCCATCGGGAGCATTTTCTCCATGAGCGTAAAGGCGATATAACTGCCCGTAAAAGCATCAAAGGAGCGGATTTCAAACTTCCGCCCCTGAATCTCAACAATCTTTCTGGTTTCCCGTTTCATCGTCTACCTCCGATTACAGCTGAATGCGCTGAATATCTGCAAACAGAATCTGCCATGCGACGCGTTGACCTTGGCTCTGCAGTGGCTCGTCCGGCTCCTTGCCGAAGCTGCCGCCAGAGCAGTAATAGGTCTTACCCATCTTCGGGGCCTCGATGGTCATCGAGATCGTCGTCCACACCGAGGTGTCTGCCTGCCAGCAGTAATTAAACATCCCCTGCAGGAATCTATGCAGTGCGCTTGTCTGCTGGGCATTAATGGACACGCTGCCGTTGTTGCCGGCAATCTTGCTGACCATGACCGAACCGTCCGACGCGACATCATGCACAGACCGGTCCGTCGTTTTCGACACGGTCATATCTCCGATGCCCTCACCCTGTATCGAGAACGACCCGTAACCAGGGCAATTGATCGTCGCGTTGACATCGGTGAACGAATAGGTACTTACGTTTGCCATCCTTTATCCTCCCTTCTTAACGGTTGACATCCACCTGAATGGTGACGTGATGGATTGCGCCTGCGAGCTTGAGCGACACGTAGATCGGCGGTGCATTGCGCGCGTCGCGCTCTGCCTGCGACTGCTCGTTGATCGGCTCACTCTGAATGAGGTATCCGCTCGGGAGCACCTGCCCATATTCGAGAGACATGAGCTCTTCTCCCTTCCAGACGCCCTCCTTGATGAATCCGATGCGGTTCATGTCGTCGCAGACCTCTTTGATTGCGGTCTTGATGCGCCCCATGCCAGCCTCGGTCTGCGGCAGCTTGTTGACGTTCACGAGAAGGTCCATGATGGAGAGCTGCATATCGTTTTTGAACTTGTCGAGGTAGATGATCTCATCGAACCACGAGCCGTCACCGACACGCCCCTCCTCGAACACATCATAGTAGTTGCCACGGTTAACGTAGACGTTACCGTAGTTCTTCTTGATGTTGTTGAGGTCATTGGTCGTGAATGTCTGCATGTAATTTTCCGCCTGCACACCGACTTCGCGTTTGTACGCAAGTGTGAACGCGCTGTTGATCGTAGATGCACTCATCGCCCCCATCGCCCAGCCGATAACTGCGCAGATCGCATCCTTATGCGACGTGGAATACTGCCCGATGATGCGGCGATAGCCCTTGCTCTTGATTGTGCCGAAGATGCCGCCGTCGCTTGCCTTGGCTTTGCTGTCGCCAGTTGTAAAGGCAAACATGGTAGACGGCGTACACGCCTCGACAAACTCCTGCACTTCGAGGAGTTGTGCGTCTGTCATGTCACCGCAGTAAATACCGGCGTACCACTCAGAATCTTCCTGACGGCAGGCCTGAATCGTCTTGATCGGTGTCTCCTTATTGGCGATCTTACCAATCGCGACGAGAGGCGGCTTCTTGCGCTGTCCGAAGATCAGCGCTGCTGCCTTGTAAAGGCGATCCTCTGTCGTGAATCCAGCTTGCAGCATCGAATTAAGACTATCGTAAGTCACGATCCGCTTGTCACTAAAGTCTGCGACAGAACCGACATCGCCCATGAGCAGCGGGAGATTAAACTTCTTGCGCGTCGCGGAGACAGCTGAAAGATTGACGATAATATTGACCACAGGGTCAAGCGGCAGAACGTTTTTGAGTGCCATATTGTTCCCTCCTTATGGATTCGTCTGCGCACCGATCTGGACGCGGTTGATATGACCGACATCCTCCGGAGCAAGACGATAAAGTTCGTTGAATCGCAGGGTAATATCCCACCGGTCCCACCACTTCCCTGCGAAAAGTTCGGGCGCTTGCATGCACGTTGGGAGATTCGGGACGATGAACACGTCCTTATGCGAAAGATTCCTGCGCACCGGTTCGTAAAAGAATCCGTCCTTCAGGAGATTTGCGATCTCGTATGATCTGCGTCCGTAAGCGGTAGCCTGTAAATCCCACACACGCGTTCGTGTAGTATCGCGGTAGACGGTTTCATCTTCCGTACGATAGAGGCTGTCCCTCTGCTTGGCATAGTCGTCGTCCGCTTCAGCGAGATACAAAAAAAGAATATCGTCGCTGATCTTCCAGTCGGGCGCGCCGCCCTCGGGATAGCGCCAGCGGATGAATTTATTCGGAGTCTTGATGATGTCTGCCGTGATTACGGCGACCTCTCCCCAGAACAGCTCCTGCAGCTCTGTGTATGTCATCCGCTGTCCTCCTCTCCCATGAGTGAACCGATTGCCTTGTAGTAACCGTTCGCGGCGTAGTCGAAGGTCTGAATCAGCTTGTATCGCTGTCCCTTCCAAACGCACACATCCGAGGTTTTCTCGGTGCTGGACACGTCAAGGCTGACCTCGTCCGTGATGAAGGTTTTCATCCCATTCACGCGGTCGGCCGTATCGAGAAGTTCGAGATCCTTACTGGACGACGGCTGCACGATTCCTTCGACGGTTGTCTCCGTCGTTTTCCTCTGCAGCACTCCACGAACCCATTCGGATTCTCCCTGCTTGATCACCGTGAATGTAGTACAGAAATCGGGGTCATGGACGATCTCTGAAACATCGATTGCCATGCGATCACCCCATATCCCTGATCACGTATGTAATGGACTTGCGCATCTCACCCGTGTCAATGAGCGGGCTGTCACTGCCCTTCGCCTTGATCGTCCGCGCCGAGTTCGGCGGCCACTTATTCTTCGGGTTCTCAAACCACGCGCGTGCTGCGTTCTGCGCGACCATGCCGGCAAGCTCGAGCCCTCTCTCTGCCCCTGCCATATCTCCGTGCATCGCGGCACGGTATGCCCCTGCGATCTGTTTTCCAATCGCAGAACGGCTGTCCTTGATGGCAGGTTGGAGCACGGGGCGTGCCGGAATGGAATAAGCTGGACTTCCGTGCGTCTGCACGTAGAGACTATGCGCCGCACTATATTTCATCCCGGAGTTGATGCTTGGATCCATCTCCGCACGCATTCCAGAGGATCGTACGCCATTCGTATGCAGGTAGAGCAGCTCGGCGTTGTTGACTGCATCCCCTTCGGGACGTCCAGCCGCCTCTTGCGGGATACCGACAAGCACTTCTTTTTTTGTAAGTGCTTGAAGTCTCCCGAGGATAGCTTCGAATCCCCTGCCGGACTTCGTGATGTTCGCTGTGCCTGTTACCATACGACCATCCCTCCTGCCGCATACATTCGTGCGAACGTGACAAACTGCTGCCCGTATGCGGTCAGCTTGTACGTCCCCCAGCCCGCGAAATCCTCATTGACGCTGCCGAAATCATAGGACACGGAAATGTCGCCGGCGCTCTTGGAGCTTTGCAGCCCTTTTGCGAGCCCTGCTGCAATTTTCTTTTGCACAGGATCATCGGCACCGGCTGCCGTCTGCAAATAGAGCGTCAGCCAGTGCGCGATGTAGAGGCCCATGCAGATTTCCCACGCATCGTGGTAACGTGCCTTGTGGATGGAAGCCTGCGCCATATTGACCCATGCTTTCAGCACGATATCCGGCACGGTGTTGCCTCCAAACTGCGGGTAGACGGCGAGGAAATCTTCGACCGTGTAGTCAGGATTGCCGCCCGTTCGGACGTTCGACGCGGCGGCAATAATCCCGAACACATCGATATCCGAATACATCATGGCTTACTCCTTCTTGTCGCCGTCACCATCCACAGGGGGATTGTCCTTCCCCTCCTGCGGATCATCGGCATTGGTATTTTCCTGCGGCGGGTTCTGGTCCTTGTCGCCCTTCTTACCGCCAGACTTTTTCCCACCGGACTTCTTGTCGCCGTCACCATCCACAGGGGGATTGTCGCCGGCGACCTCGATCACACCATCTGCGAGTGCCCATCCGTACATGGGGTCTTTCTCGACCCAGTCCGGGAGTGTGGAGAACGCATACGGCTCTGCCGTCACGATCTCCTGCGTCTCGGGGTTGCGGAATCCGATTTTCTGCTTTGCTACGAGTTTGATCATGCTGCGTCTCCTCTCAGATGCCATCGCGGTAGATGAACGGCTCGAAGTAGTGAATCTTGACCTGTCCGACATTGGCCATATAAAGGCTGTCGTAGGACGCCGTATTGACATTCGGCTGCGTCATGACACGACTCATCGGTACGGGAACATCCATGCCAACAAAGCGACGCTGGTTGACATAAGCGACCATTCGGTTCTTCTTGCCGACGCCTGCACCGATGCAGAACCGACACTCAGCGATCACGAGGTCAACGCCCTTCGCTTTGGCGATGTTGTGATCGACAAGGTACTGCATGATGGAGACGGGCGTCGGGTAGCCGTTGACACTCACCATCGTGCGGTTGATGTACGCGAAATTCGCGGGGTCAATGAGGATGTGGTTGGGAATGGCACCGTTGTCGTACTGCGCACCAGTCCATCCGGCGATGATCGCCTCGTCGATGTCATTGAGGATCTCGGTCGGTGTCTTGTGCGCCCAGTCAGTCTGCCCGCTTGCACCTGCAGTGACCGCTGTCGCTGTGATCTGCTTGTCGTTGAGCAGCCCCGTCGTGCCGTATGCCTCCTGTCCGAGATAGGTGTTGATGTCCATGTACTTGTCGTAGTCGAGGCGAATACCATCGTTGTAGATGTCCTCAATGCTGCGCCCAGTGACTGCGCCGCGCAGCTGGTCCTGAATCTTGATGGACATGGAAACCTCATAAGGGAGAACCTTATAGAGGTCTTTGCTGAGGTCTGCCTGAATCCGACGCACGGAATTCTGAACACCGCCGACGCCATCGCCCTGTCCGCCAGTCACGCTGTACTCAACGTTGAACGCGGACGTTGCCTCAACCCAGCCGCCGCCGCTCTCGATCTCGATGTCGCGGGGGTAGGTCGTACTCGTCAGCGGCTCACGAAGGAGCGGGTCGAGCTTTTCGAGCTCGCTCTCGAGGAACGCGAGCCCACTCGATACGGCTGCCGCATCCATTGTCAGAAGCGGCGATCCGCCGCGCTGCGGTGCAATCGCAAGATTATACTGTTTCTTCATATCTGTTCTCCTCTCTTACACGCCCTGACGCGCGATGATCGTAAGTTCTGCGACGTTGCGCGCATCTGCTCCGCTCGACCACTTGACGCCCGTCAGCTCGACGCAGTTTCCTGTCTCATTCGCGGCACCGAGGTCGCCGACCTTTGCTCCTGCGGGGCTCGTTCCGCTGACCACCTTCGTGCGGACATAAACCTTTGCGCCGACCTTCGGCGTCCCCCATGCGCAGATTGCGGACACGCCGCCACGCTGCAGCACATCACACGGTTCACCAACGACGTAAAATCCGAAGTCCTGCGACGGGTAAACCTTCGCGGACTTGACCTTGCGCATCGCAATGCCAGCAAAGTCTGCGGCAGTGTTCGTCGCTCCGAAAAGCGCGACCGATCCATCATCCTTCTGGATGACAGGAGCGCCGAACGGGATGTCCGACGATCCTGCGGCAACGGGGCGCGTGCGGCTGACCTCATCGCCCTGACGAGACGCCTGCCCCGGATAGCCATAGGTCATGTTGATTCCGATTGTAGTTCCCGGCATAATTACTTCTCCTCCTTCTTGCAGTGCGGGTTGCGCTTGCGGCAGTTCTCGCCGTAGGCCCGCATCTCTTTCTCCCGAGCTGCCGCATCTGCTGTCTTACGGTGCGAGAGCGCGCCGTAGCCGCCCGGCAGTGGCTGCGTGTCCTTTGTACGCATCGCCTTTTTAAGTGTACGAGAGAGTGCGTCTGCTGCACGTCTCTGCTGTCCTGTGGGCATTGCGGCGATGAACGGGCGCATGGTGCGGATGACCGAGAGCGCGAGTGCCCTGTCCGCTGTAGGGGCGGGCTGCGGATCGTCCGCAGGTGCTTCCTCCGATGCCTCATCCTCTTCGAGTTGCTCCGGTGGTACGGTCACGCTCTCCTCCTCGGATTCATCATCATCCGTTTCGGCAGGCTTCTCGCCACCCTCTTCCAGCTCCTCTTCGAGGTCGTCCAGTGTCTCTGTCTCCTCTGACTTCTCGTCCGGCTCTTCGTCATCGTCATCCTGTGTCTGCGGCTTGGTGAATGCGTCAACCTTTGCGTTGAGTGCTTCGATCGCGTCCATGACTGCCTTGTAGTCCTCGGCATGCGTCTCCTGCACTTCCTCAGCGGGATTGCCGCCGCCCTCCGCTTCGTCGACAGCACGCGCCGCCTCGCGGACTTCCTCCGGCTCTGCATCCTTGGCGAATGCTGCAAACATCCGATGCAGAATACTACCCTTCTTTGCCATCTGTTTTCCTCCTTCTGGCTTTGCTTTGGCGTCACGGATTGCTACTTCGCTCCCCGCGCGCCCCTCCTCGACGACTGCGACATGATTGCCGATGATATCCATCTGGCAGTATGTTCCGTCGTCCCTTTCAATATATTTGCACTCGTATCCGCACGAAATTTCGCGCTTTCCCGCATCAATCTTGGAGATAAGCGCTGCATCGTACACGACGAGATCGCAAATCAATTTATCACTGTCCACTCCGCTGCCGCGCCGGACGTTCTGGACTGTGCCCTTGGTGTAGCTCGCGTAGTTCGATGCATCCACACCGACGGGTGGGTGATCGTCTGTCACGGGTTTGCCTTCAAAGGACGCGATCGCAGCAGGTTTGAACACCTCGCTCTCCTCGCGGTACACTTTTAGGAATCCGCTGCCGGTATCAGAAACGCCGAGCTCCTGCGGCATGTATTCCTGCATCCCCGTGCGGCAGATTGGGACGCTGTGACACACGAGGAATCCCTCGGGCGTCTTTGTCATGTGGGGCGAGAACCTTGCCCCGTAGAATGCTTTCAATGGACATTCCCCCTTCAAAATTGGCATAAGAAAAGCACCCTTGCGGGTGCTCCGTGTGCGGTATTATCTTTTGTATTGTGTCTCGAAATCGTAGACGGTATCAAAATCGCCTTTTTCAAATAAGGGAAACAGTCCATCGCTGCCGTTCAAAATCCCCTCTTCCCTCCAGCGATCCCCTCTCTGGATATTCCATATCTCTATTGCTCCACCTTTACCGCCGCGTGCCTCCAATGCCTTCTTGCGGTAGAAGTAGGTCAATGAAATGGCGAGGGATGCAGCCTGTTGGTCTGGGAAGGCATTGCGTATCGCATCGTCTGCTCTCGCCTTCTTCTTCCATCGATCAACCAGATACATTTCGCCGGGATTCAGTTGCTTGAGCAAGCGATCCATTTTATTCATCATCGAGAACCACCTCCTCGTAGGTTATGATTTTCCCGTCCTTCTTTTCTACCTTCATTATGCGTGTTTTTGTTCCTTTGTCAAGCAAGAATTCATTCTCGTTTTTATAATTGGAGACACTCTTGATGTAGCCGCCTTTTGCCTTTTTTGGAACAAAAAAATGACGAACAAGTTCATTATCGCCATATGTCCCACCTTCAGCTGGCGTGGATGATAAGAAGGCAGCATTTGTAAATACTTCTCCATTCTTTTTCATCTTTTTCAAGTCCTCAAATGTCACGCCGTTAGGATTATCCTTCGTTGCCCAGTCCATCAATGTGCATTTGCGGCACACCCACATATCCGGATGATCCATCTTTGCAAGTCCTGCGCTGATGTTGTCCACCTTCTTTTGGAGGGCTTCCTTGGTGTATTCTCCCCAGCCCTCTACCTTTCCGTAGCACAGGTAATCTCTTAGGTGGCTCGAACCTTGTGTGTATCGACTAACAGATTTATGCTCAGCCGCTGTATATTTGCTTGTTTGCGCTGAGCCGTACTGTTCTTCAAAATTTTTGAAAGCAGGATCTATAACAGATTCGTTCTCCGCCGCATACAGCCCCAGCGTCCCCTTTGGCGTGCTGATACCAGTCGTCGCCTTGGTGAGCTTGGTCTTGGATAGTCCTTTGGTCTGCAGCTGTCCGTGCTTTGGTTGTGCTGTGATTTGCGGTTGCACTGTCGGCTGCACTGCAGCCGTTGGCTTTGGTGATGAAAGCTCATTCACTCCGTGGTACGCAATCGACGCGACCGTGTTTTTGAATGTCGTATCGTCAATTTTCCCGTTTTGGAGATCTTCATATGCATGTTTGACGCCTTGCATTTCTTTATCATCTAGATTGTTTTTCTTCTTTATTTTCCCCTTGAGAAAATTGAGTGCGGAGTCGTCAAAGTCCGTCTTCTTCTGCTTATAGGACGCAAATTCCGCCAGACTATCGATGTCATCCTGATCTACGCTTGACAGATATGTGTAGGCGTGCTCATCCATCTTTTTAGGGACGTAGACAGGTGCATTTTTTTTCGTCGTCGTGGTTTTCGGTGCTTCAGCCTTCTTTTCCTTGGGCTTTGCCGCCGCCTTCGGTTCTTCCTGTTTTGGATTTTCCTTCGGCGTGAACTCATGCTTCGTCTTTCCTGTCCACTCCTTGCCGCTGAACTTCCCGCCAGCACCGCCGTCGATCTTCCCCTCCGTTAGATGCACCTTCGAGCCGTTGATCGTTCGCCAGTTCTTCGGGTCGGGGTCCTTCTGGTGTGCGGAATCCATCGTCAGCCCGCGCTGCATGGCGTACGTGTCCAGACGCATAGAGAGCGCCATCAATCCGACCGCGATGCGCCTAATCTCGTTTCCCACATTAGAATCCTCCTTCAAACCGTTTCCTAGACATACGCTCAACATGTCCGTTTTGATACACCCGTATCGGGAACTTGAGCAAGTCCAAATCGACCACGGGCTCCGGATAACATCGGCAATTCGGGCAGCACCCCGCGTGGTAATGCCCAAGTGTATTGTTATAGGGCGAGCCATCAACGCGTCGTAGAGGAAACAAGTCCTCTGGCGCCGGCGGATCACTCCACCGGATGAGTACGCCGCTCATGTGTCTGTGACTGCTGCGCGTCCTTCCGTCGCCATTGTTCCCTCCGCACGCCCGCCACACATACCAGTCAAGACCAAGGTCTTCTGCGCGAGCCTGTACCAGATTTGTCTGTGTCATGGAGACCTGCGTTCGTGCGATCAGCTCTGCCCGGGCCCTCGTTTTCTCAGGGAACATCCTCCGGATTTCATCAGCGATGTCCGACGCTCTGCGTCCCTTCATAGCTTCTCGGTCAACATATGCCGCTACATCGTCGGCGATATTCTTCGGGAGCGTACTGATAAGGTCAGCGTTCTCCTTCACAAGTGCCCGTATTCGCACACCATGGGCCCCAAGTAGTTCTTTTTGAATGGCTTTGTATATCTCCCTGCCCTTGCCACTGTTTCGCGCCGCCTCGCGCCATGTGCGCCCCGTATCGTCGAACAGTCCCGTAACCATCTTCAGCGCGATCGCCTCCGAGAGTCGGATGAAGTCTGTCATATGAGTGATTCTCTCAAGCGTCGAAATAATCCGATGGGGATCGCTCGTCTCTCCAGCGCGCATGACAATCCCCTTTGCGATGTCGAGGAGCGCCTTGCGGAACGCTATTTCAATCCTTCGTTTCGGCATCCATATCGGCTGATTCATTTACTGGCTCCTTATGCGCAGGATCCTGTTCTGCACCTCCGCCGAAAACTCCATTCATCAAATCGCCCATTCCCTCGTCCGGCTGCATCACCGAATCGTCGGCTTTCTCGATGTCCTCGTCAGTGATGTTGCTCCACATCCCCGTCATCTCCGCCTGCTGGCGCAGCTCTTTGAGTGCCGTCCGCTGGCTCACCATGCCTGCTTGGAACGCCTTTGTAACACTGTCTGTGTTCTTCGAGGCCAGGTCTGCCATCTCATCATCACGCGGGCGACGGATGGGATTGAACTCGTAGTCCCAGTCGTCGGGAATCCCGCCGAGCGTCGAGATGAACATGATCGGCAGAATCTTATCGTACACCGGACGAAGGTCAGCTTCCTGCTTCTCCTCGATGGTGTCGTAGTAGTTCTGCATGTCACTCTCGCCCGTGGCGTTCATTCCTGCAGGGCTGCGCCCGAAGAGCTTCGTCACAGGTGTCTCTGCTGCGCCTGCGACGTCCATCATGAAGCGGTCGTAGGTCTCCCCTATGCCGCCGAAGGTGTACTGGTGCGTCTCGTAGCTGTCATTCTCTCCGAGCACCTGCAGGCTGTTGTTGTTCATCATGGCGTTCATGCCTTGAATGGTGTTGTAGAGCTGCATCTGCGCCTGCTCGTTTCCTGTCGCGAGCAGCTGCCCCATCCCGTCCATTTTCATCACGCGGAGGTTCGCCATGAACGTCAGCATGGCAATGTTCCAGCTGACGTTGTCGCGCTTCTTGAGCTCGTCGATGACATGCTCAAGCTCGGATGCGCCCCAGTAGGTCTCTGCGAGCTGTTCGAGGTACGGAAGCGGCCGCCCCATGAACCGAAGGATTCGGCTGTGGTGCACACGAATACCGACCGTCAGCGCGTCACTGGACACTGTGTAATATTCCGGCATGCCAAATTCAGGATCCGAAATGTCGCTGACGAGTTTATCCTCCGGCGTAACCCCCGACCATCGATCGAGGACGAGCAGTCCCTTGTACGAGCCCGGCATGATCATGTCGTAGTCGAGGGGTTGATCGAGCTGGTTTTCGTGCCCCTCAATCATGATAAGGGCCCCTGCGCCACCGTAGAGACGCCCCCATTTCAGACCTTCGAGGATGCGCCGACTCGTGCGTGTTGTGCGATCGCAGCGCACAATCTTCTTGATCTGGTCGGGAGATAGCTGCGTCAGGATATGGTATCCGTTCTTGAGCATGTCCTCCGGGATAACATCAATGATGCGGCGCACGATCCAGTGCGACCGATAGAGCGCGTTGATCGTCTGCCAGTCCCGCGTGAACCGTGTCAACTGATACTCTGTCGTCTCCAGTGGATTCGGCATGAACACACCGGATCGCGTCATCGGATTCTGAAACGAATCGTTCGTTCTCTGCTGCCGTACGGCGATCTTTTTCTTTTTGCTCATTCTCTCCTCCTCCATTTCGGCAGCATGGTATGCACGTAATAGCGTAGGGCGTCCATCGCGTGATCTGCCTGCTTGACGGGCTTCTCCTCGCCCATCCGGGCGGCGCGCTCATCCCAGACGTAGCTTTGGAATTCGTCGATCATCGGCTGGCATCGTGTGCGGTGGATGCGAATCTTCTTCTTGGTCAGGAGCTTTGCCACCTCGCGGATTCCGTCGTTGACGCTGTTGTCTGCGTCCTTCACGCGGAATCCTCTCCCTTGGCACTCGAGCTTGAAGCTCGCCGCCGAGGGGTCAATGACGATAAAATCGGGGTGCTCCTCGCCGACCATCTTCTCGAGGTCGTCTGCGTACTGCGCGTCGGTCTTTTGTCGCTGCTCCTTGCGGCTGTCCCAGTAGTAGAGATTCGGGATCCAGATTGTCTCTCCGTCATCGTAGATGTCGAGAAAGACCATCGGGTTCTTCGTGCCGTAGTCGCACGCGATAAAGCGGCGGCAGCTGCTTTTGAGTGTGTTCGTGAATTCTGCATCGTCAAAGAGCAGATCGTCGCTGAACATGTCGTATATGACGCCCTCGGCGAGCACCCACAAACCAAGCACCATGCGCTGAAACCACATACCGGAGTACGATGTTCTCAGGTTGTTCTTGAACTCCTCGTCCAGGTTCGGATTATCATCCAATTCAAAATGCACCACTCTCACAAGTCCATCACGGAGCTTTTGCTCGCTCGTGACGTACTCCTTGTAGAGGTAGTGCATTGGAGAATCTGGATTTGTTGTGCTGTATAGCCTAGCACCCGGTACGCTGAGACGGTTGAGGAGTTGCTTGAAGAACCGCTCGGGCATGAGTGTCAGCTCATCGCAGTACGCCCCCGCGAGGGTCTTTCCTCGGATGAACTTCTCCGAACCTTCGTCCTTCGCACCGACGACCTTGATTCGACGCACATGCTCGCCGTCTGCGTCCCGCCAGAACACATCCAGCGATCCGCTTTGTCTGTTGTAGTGGTAGTTCTCCTCGCCGATGGTGTCGAACAAATCGTTGAGGACGTTGTCGTAGATCGTGTCTTTGGACACACCCGTCATGAGGAGCAGCCCCGGCGGCCCCGTCATGATGTAGTTCAGCCACTTCGGAATCATGGCGACGGTCTTGCCGCTACGGACGCTGCCCTCGAGGATGTTGATGAAGGCGTCCTCCTCAATGGGCTTCTCGATGAAGTCCAGCGCCTTTGTGCCCCAGTCCTTAAACTCCATTAGGGCGCGTCCTCCTCTCACGAGCCTTTTTTAGAGACTGCACAAGCTGCACCATTGTAGATTGCTCCGGCTCTTCCAGCTCGGCGATAGGACTTCCTTTGGTCATTCCGGGCCTGCCGACATCTGCTGCTTCGAGGCGCGCCTGCCGCTCGAGCTCGATGCCCTGCACGAGGTAGTCCAGTATGTTTTTCGTGGACAGGCTCTCATCGTCCAGCCGCAGGAGAGCGGTCATCGCCTTTTTCTGCAGCGCCTGCGCCATCGTCATGTGATCTTTGAGCATCTTGCGGACGGCCTCGCGCGTCTCCTCCATGCTGATGCGCTGCAGCTCGTTATCGTACGCCCGTGCTCGCTCTACCCAGTCCCATGTGCGGCTCCATCGCTCAATCAATTTCAGCGATTTTCCCAACTTTTCCGCAACACTCGCGAGACGACGCTTTTTCTTCGGTCCATCTGTCTCATGGCTCATGTTACGGTAGAGAAGGAATGCATCATATGCGACCGAGGATTCACCCTGTTGGCGTTCCCAGAGTTCCTGCTCGTTCGATGTCTTGCGGCTCATGCATTAACGTCACCTCCTGCGGAGGCCTCCATGACCTCATCGATCGTCATCGTCACGCCGTCCCGCTCTACGGTGACGGTCTGCTTCCCGCTGGTCTCGATGTACCGACGGATGATGGCGTCAACGTAGCGCGGGTCAAGCTCCGTTGTGTAGCAAATGCGCCCTGTCATCTCCGCCGCGATCAGCGTCGAGCCGCTGCCGCCGAAGAAGTCAATCACGAGGTCGCCCGCCTCCGTGCTGTTGGTGATTGCCCGAATCGGCAGCTCCACAGGCTTCTGCGTCGGGTGTACGGTCTTGCTTTCGCGTGCGACCTCCCAGACGGTGTTTTCGCGGCTCTCCTGATACAGGCAGATGCTGCGACCCTCGCTCAATCGTACGTAGCGCACCTTCTTTCCCTTAGGCATCTTGTCCGTGAGGTAGAGCTTGTTGCCCGTGCCATCCGTTAGGACCACGCCGCCCGTGAGCGTTGTCGCCATGCCGTCTGCACCGCGCAGGACGACATTCCATGTCGTACGCTGCGAGCGGTCACCGCACCACTTTGCCTGTTGCCCCGCTTTCTCGGCGTAGAAGCACGGCTCATGCGCCCACTGATAGTCTGCATGTCCGAGGACAGGAGCATTCTTGACCCAGATGATGTACTGCTTTTCCATCAATCCCGCTGCAATCATGGCGTCCTCGAAATCGCGGCGGGTGCTGGATGCGTGCCAGATGTAGAAGGCGGCATCCTCTGCCGTGCTGCGCACATAGTTGCGAAACGCCGGGATGAGAAGCTCCGCCATCAGATCATCGTGTGTCTTGTCATCATTGGCGATCATATCGAACTTGCCGCTCTGCGTCTTGTAGCTGACACCGTACGGCGGGTCTGTGTGTACGATCTGCGCCTTGCGCCCGTCCATCAGCCGTTCAATCGTCGCCGTATCTGTTGCGCTACCGCAGACGAGGCGATGATTCCCGAGGTGCCAAAGGTCGCCGAGCTGGGAGAACGGCTTGTAGTCATCATCTACCCCCTGCTCTGCATCTACCTTGTCATCAACGGAATCATCCGCGCCCTCCATCGAGGCGATGATCTTCTGCAGGTCTTCCTCCGTGAATCCGGTCAGCTCCACAGGTACTATCCCCGTATCCATCTCCTGCACCATATCCATCAGCTTGCCCATGTCGAGGTCGGCGAGCTCTGCGATGCGGTTGTCCGCGATGAGGTCGGCGTGCTCCTCCTCCTCGCTCGCGTAGTCTTGGTACTCCACGGGGGCGGACTTCCAGCCCTTTGCCTCTGCTGCCATTCTGCGTCCGTGTCCCTTTGTAATGAGACCGCTGCGCTTGCTGACGGTGATTGGTGCGCGCCATCCAGTTGCTTGGATGATGTCTCCGAGCAGTCGCACCTGCTTTTTATTATGGTCGTTCGGGTTTCCGGGGTTCGGCCGAATATCTCCGAGCGTGACGATCTCATCATACGCGCAGAATACCGGCACACCATCCTCTGTTGTGCCGCGCGGCTCTGCTGGTGACTTGTAGTCGATCAAAGCCACTCCTCCTCTCTTTTGGGCAAAAGAAAAGCCCTCCGCCGGTCCGGCGAGGACTCTGCTCTCTAAAATTTTGACGATACCATCATACCACGGCAAAAACGGAAAAACTCGCCATAAGTTCGCCAACTTTCCGCCACGTTTCCGCCAAAAAAGCGACACAAGTTCGCCAATCTATATGCAAATTCAAGCTATTTTACTGTCAACAAATACAAAATCCGCTTTTCTGTCAATCGCTTTATCCGGGAACATGATAGCTGCGACACGCTCTACCGCCTCTCTGCATCTCCTCTGACAGCTACGCTCGCTGTAGGGCACCTGCATGGCAATATGGATCCAGTTCTCCCCGACAATGTGCTTTAGCTCTACGATCTTGCGCTCGTTATCTTCTAGCGTAGCGAGTGCTGCATCAATCCGCTGAATGAGGGTCGTGAGCCGCTGGCGATTTGCCGTCAGGATCAATAGCCGCCCCTCGAGCTTTTCCTTGCGCAAGATTGCCTGCTCGACGGATGAGTGCTGCTCTCCACCTGAGACGATGACCTTATCATACACCGTTGCTTTCAGCCCACCGAGAATTTCGATCTGTTCGCGGATGCCATCGATCTCGATGTTGACACTCTCGATCTGGTGCTTGAAGCTGTTATAGTTTTTCAGATATTTGTAAACCAGTTGCTCATAATCGTTGTAATTCCGCACCTGCTGCCCTCCGCTCAATAACGAGATAGAGAGCGCGAATCACTCCGCGCTCCTTGTATCCTACTCCTTTGGATTACTCCAACTCTCGCATCATGATCTCGATCCTCGGACGCTCATCGTACCATTTCCCGAGCACCCCGTAGCCGACGATCTGACTGTCGTCCTTGTACCACACGCCTTTGAGTGCATCCTCCACACCCTTCAGGACGTTCGACACGTCGGGCTTTGTTACTGGTCGCAGTCTCCCATCCTTTGCCGCCTCACGCTTGTATTTTGGCATCCCTTTGGGAATGGCGCGGAAGATGCGAAGGGAGAACTCAATAGCTCCCTCCACAGGAATGATCGGTGCGTGCTGCGCCGCAATCATCCGCACATAGCTCTTGTAGTCACGGCTCTTTGCCGGGTCATATGCCTTGACAAATCCGCCCTGCCGAGAGAATCTCGGACGCCCCTGTGCCACCGGCTCACCGAGGATAACAGCGGTATAGGTACTCAAAACGGGATATCAGAGTCGGATACTGCTCTGCTCCCATCAAACACGCCCTGCTGCTCGGAAGATGCTGCGGAGCTTGTACCGCCCCCCTTGCTGTCGCAGAACTCCATGCTCTGAACGACGATCTCCGTCACATAGCGCTTGCTTCCATCCTGAGCATCGTAGCTTCGCGTCTGGATGCGCCCCTCGACGGCGATCTTTTGGCCCTTTGTGACGTACTGACTGATGACTTCAGCGATCTTTTCCCACGCTACACACTGAATGAAGTCCGCCTGTTGATTTCCATCCCCGCTCCTACGCCTGTCAATTGCAAGTGTGAATTTCGCGCACGCCTTGCCGCTCTGTGTGTATCTTACCTCTGGATCGCGTGTCAGGCGTCCGATTCCTACAAAGTGATTCATTGCGTTGCCTCCTCCTCCACATACTCATGCTTTTCTGCATCGTAGAAGAACACGGGGATGTGATACTCTCGCGCGTATGCAAGCTCGATCATGCATCCCTTGCTGGCGCGATAGTCCCCTGTCATTGTGACCGCGCCGCACTTGTACAGAAGTTCGAGGCAGTATCCCATGATCTTGTCGTACTCCATCCCTGCCAGTGCCTTGAATTGCGCGATAGGGTTGATGTAGATCGTCTTTGGATACCGCTCCTGCAGCTCTCTCTGGATTGCCTCTGCCGCTGCTCTGTTATTCTCCTCATCCCCGCTGAACGGGTGGGACAGATAGTGCATATTCATCTCTTTTCACACTCCTCGAAA
>ERZ772772.296-NODE-296-length-30766-cov-6.527401_pt1 | contig 30766 bp, 35 predicted proteins | sample MGYA00511484_ERZ772772 | MGnify/ENA primary metagenome ERZ772772 (study PRJEB29015, sample SAMEA2737913) | human oral metagenome | biome: human oral; feature: human-associated habitat; material: dental | place: China | collected 2088 ... | reverse complement strand
GGGGTTGCGGGGCGGGGCGGTTGGCGGCCATGGCTTCGGCATAACGGCGGATGCGACTGATGCTGCGGGCGAGCCACCAGGCAAGCGTGCCGAGCACAAGCAGGCTGGCGGTGAGCAGAAACAAGACGTGCTGCTTGGCATAGACCAACGACCAGGCGGTGAGCAGGAGCAGGATGCCGAGCAAAACGAAGAAAAGGCGGATGCTGAGGTGTTTGAAATATTTAAGCATGGGGCTACCTGAAAATGGGAAGGCGGCATGGGTGCAGCCTGAAAATACCGCCCGCCTGCTTTCCCAAGACGGGGTTTGCGCACAAAAAATCTTTAAAAACAAGACTGTTTTTTTATTTTATTGCATTGATATAATTATACTTTCTTTCATTTATCAGGTAAAAACATGCAAATGCACTGGCTCTTTCTGACGGTAGCAATTTTAAGCGAAGTCTGCGGTTCTTCCATGCTCAAACTGAGTGGTGGGTTTAGCAAACTGTGGCCTTCTATTGGCGTGGTAGTCAGCTTTTCGGTGTGTTTTTGGGCCTTGTCTATGACACTGAAAACCATGCCGCTGGCTACGGCATACGCCATTTGGGCAGGCGTGGGACTGGTTTTAACGGCTTTGGTCAGCGTGGTGCTTTTCGGTGAGAAAGCTGATTTCATTGGGATTGTCAGCATCGGTTTGATTTTGCTGGGCGTGGTGCTGCTCAACACCATGTCGCATATGTCGGGACATTGATTCTCCTCTGAAAGGCTGCCTGCACGTTGGGATTTACTGTGTTTGCCCTGTATTTTCAGACGGCCTGAAAGCGGGCGGAAATACCTCGCGCGAGCTTGCCTAGTTTTCAGTTATCCTCAATGGGGTGAAAGCACGCAGGCGGGAGTGCCTGCCCTACTTTTGCCCAAATGCCTGCACCGCCGCCCAAACGATTTCAGGCTGTTCTTTAATGGCTTCGTGCGCGGCAAACGGCACATTCATCAAATGAACTTCGGGCAATTCGGTTTTCAATGCCGCCCAGTCATCGAAAGCTAGCAGAAAATCGGCTTCGCCGCGTATCGCCAGCACGAAGGTTTGGATTTGACGGATGTTTTCGTTGGGATAGCCGCTCGCGCCCTCGTCCAGCCACATGGCTTTTAGGGCTGCCGCCCATTTTCCCGCATCAGGCTCGGGATTGGCTGCCTGATAGGCGGCGAGCTGTTCGGACAGGTTTTCTTTGACGAAATCGAGGTTGATTGTTTCAAACATGGGTCGCATGCCGTCCAAGTGTTTTTTGTGCCATTCCGCACCCACGGTGATGATTTTTTCGATATTTTTGTCTTCTGCGCCCAATCGGTAGGCGGTCGTGCCGCCATCGCTGAACCCGAACAGGCTGTATTTTTCCACGCCTTCATGCCGCAGGATTTGGCGCGCATCTTCGGCGGCTTGGGCATAGGTCAGCGCGGCTGTGCCGAGCGTGGAGCGTCCGTGTCCGCGCGTATCTATCGCAATCACGCGGTAGTGTTGCTGCAAACGCGGCAACAGCGGGGCAAAGTCGGCAATCGAACCGAAACCGCCGTGCAGCAGCACGATAACTGGGGCAGTTTCCGTGCCGCCGATTTGGTAATGCAGCGTTGCGCCTTGATGTTTGATGAATTTAGATTGCATGGAAGTTCCCTTGTCTGGCTTGTTGAAAGAATGGCGGCTGCCGTTGTCCGGCCTATCGCAGGCGGAAACTGCCAATATTGCTGCGGTCAGTTTGAGTAGGTTTCTGCGCGAAAGATTCATGGTTTTCAGGTAGCCTTTTCGGGGGGCAAACTACACGGGGACTGATTTTCAGGTAGCCTTTTCATCTGATGGCAAGGCTACCTGAAACCGCCCTACCCCGCCAAACCAAAGAAGCCGGCCTCGAAAGCCGGCTTCCGCCATTTATTATTCCCGTAGCGAATCTACACGGATGCTGTGTTCCATCTGGCCGGCAGGGGCTGTGCTGCTGCCTTTTGGGCGATCGGAAAGGCGTTTCAGGTAGCCTTCGTCGATGTCGCCGGTGGCGTAGCAGCCGTTGAAGCAGGAGCTGTCGAAGCCTTCGATGGCGGGGTTGAGCGCGCGCACCACGTTTTCCAAGTCGTCCAAATCTTGGAACACCACGCCGTCGGCAGAAATTTCGGCGGCAATTTGCTCGGCGCTGCGGCCGTTGGCAATCAATTCGGCGCGGGTGGGCATGTCGATGCCGTACACATTGGGGTAGCGCACTTCGGGGGCGGCAGAGGCGAAATACACTTTCCGCGCCCCGGCGGCGCGCACCATTTCCACGATTTCGCGGCTGGTGGTGCCGCGCACGATGGAGTCGTCCACCAGCAGCACGGATTTGCCGGCAAATTCGCTGTCGATGGGGTTGAGCTTTTGGCGTACGGATTTTTTGCGCGTGGCTTGGCCAGGCATGATGAAGGTACGGCCGATGTAGCGGTTTTTAATGAGGCCTTCGCGGTAGGGTTTGCCCAGGTGCATGGCCAGCTGCAAGGCGCTGGGGCGGCTGGTATCGGGGATGGGCATCACCACGTCGATTTCGTCTGCCTTCAGGCTGCGTTTCACTTTTTCGGCCAGGGTTACGCCCATATCGAGCCTGGCTTGGTACACCGATACGCCGTTCATCACGGAATCGGGGCGGGCGAAATACACGTATTCAAACAGGCAGGGCAAAAGGCGCGGCGCTTCGGCGCATTGGCGGCTGTGGAATTCGCCGTTAAAACCGATAAACACGGCCTCGCCCGGCGCGATATCGCGCACCAGTTCGTAGCCCAGGCTGGGGAAAACGATGGATTCGGAAGACACCATATAGGCGGTGCGCCACGCTTCGTCGGTGTGCCTGCCCAGCACCAGCGGGCGGATGCCGTGCGGGTCGCGGAAGGCGAGCATGCCGTAGCCGGCAATCAGCGCCACCACGCCGTATGCGCCGCGCACTTGGCGGTTGAGCGCGGCCACGGCGTCAAACACATCGGCCACTTCCAGCTTGCTGCGGCTGCCGATCACGTGCTGCAACTCACTGGCCAACACATTGAGCAGCACTTCGGAATCGGAGCCGGTGTTGATGTGGCGCAGGTGGCGGCGGCACAGGTTGGCATTGAGCTCATCGGTGTTGGTGAGGTTGCCGTTGTGCGCCAGCACGATGCCGAAGGGCGAGTTCACATAAAAGGGCTGCGCCTCGGCGCTGCTGCCCGCGTTGCCGGCGGTGGGATAGCGCACATGGGCGATACCGGCGTTGCCCACCAGGTTGCGCATATCGCGCGTGCGGAACACATCGCGCACCATGCCGGTGTCTTTGTGCATATGAAACATCTCGCCCTCGGCGGTGACGATACCCGCCGCATCCTGCCCGCGGTGCTGCAACACCTGCAATCCGTCATACAGCAACTGATTCACCGGCTCAAAGGCCACCATACCCAACACGCCACACATAAATTCACTCCCCCGGCGCTTGCCGGTAGTCGACACGATCCGCCATAAACGGCGGCAGATACGGCACGGCCAATTGAGCCAAGCCCTCGAAAACAAATGCGGTTTGCGAATGCTGCCATTCCTCGCTCTTCGGCAAATCGGTAAACGCGCAGGCCAGCACCGCCAGCGTTACCGCCAACACCCCCTTCACCGCGCCGAACACCCCGCCGAGCAGGCGGTTTGCCCCGCCCAGCCCGGCCGCGCCGGCAGACGAAGTGAGCAAGGTTTGCAGCAGGCGGAACAGCAGCCGCGCCAGCAGAAACACACCGATAAACGCTGCCACCACCGCCAGCGCATGCGGCTTGAGGCTACCTGAAAGCCAGTCGCCCACCGATGGAGCAAGCAGCTTGGCCGCCAGCAGCGAGCCCAGCCAAGAAACCAAGCCCACCAATTCGGCCACCACGCCGCGAAACAGCGAAATCAGGGTAAACGCCGCAATCACCAGCAGCGCAAGATAGTCAAACAAAGTCATCAGCGCTCCAGCAGGATGCCGTCCAGCCCCTGCGATTTAATTTTGCCCATTGCCTGGCCGGCGGCCTGGCGGTTGGGATAAGAGCCGGTGCGCACGCGGTAGAGTGCGTTGCCGCCTTTGTTGGCCGGCGGCGCCACATATGCACTCACGCCCGCATCGGCCAGCCGTTTTTGCACGGCGCGCGCCTGCTCTTCGGTGGTGTAAGCACCCACCTGAATCACCATGCGCCGCTCTGTCTGGGCAGGTTGATTGTCGGCCGCTTTGCCGTTGCCGGTTACATGGTCGGCAGCGCGGTTGTTCAAAATATCTTCCGGCGAGAGGCGGTTGCCGTTTGGCTTACGTTCCTGCCGACGTTCAGTTGGGCGTTCAGCTGGGCGGCGGCGCTCGGCTGGTTTCTGTTCGGTCGGCTTCGGCTCGGCCGGTTTGCTTTCGGCACGGCGCTCATTCGGCTGCGCGGCAGGCGTTTGCGGTTTCACGCCCTCGGCGCGGCGCGGGGTTTCCGGCACGGCAGGTTTGGTTTGCGGCTGGGCCGCCGGTTTATTGTTTTCCGCCGGTTGCGCGCGCGGCTCGGCAGGCACCGGCTTGGCTTCTACACGCGGCTGCGGCGCAGGCTTGCTTTCCGCCCGCACCGGCGGTGCAGCCGGGCGGCTCGGCGGCGGATTGGCCGCATTGCCGGAGTTGGCCAGCGGATTGGGCAACACTGTGGTGCGCGCCTCCACCGGCTTGGCCGGTTGCACGGGCTGCGGCACAGGCGGAGCAGGTTCCACAACCACGGCTTCCGGCTCAACAAACGGTGCCGACACAGGCTGCGGCTGCATTTCCACCGCAGTGTCAGCACCGGTTGGCACTTCGGCCACCGGCTCAGGCAGCGGATGGGTTTCCACCACCATGGAAGCAGCGGTTTCGCTGCCACCGCTCACGGTGATTTCGCCCGGCGCGGCAGTATTTTTGCTGCTGCCCATCACTTTGGCCAGCAGCAGCGCCACCACCGTGGTGAGCAGCAGCGCGCCCACCAAGCGGCGGCGGTTTTTGCGCTTAATCTGCTCGTATTCTTCCAGATGGCGCCAATTCGGGTTGGACTGGGGGGGCATAATTCCTTATTCCTGTTGCGGTGCGCCCATCACTTCGGCCACCGTGTGAAACGAACCAAATACGACAATTCTATCATTTTCCCCCGCCTCCGATAAGGCAGCGCGATAGGCCTCGCCCACGCTGGCAAACAGGCGCACATTGGCCGCTCCCGCCGCTTCCAGATGCTGCCGCAATGCTTCCGCCGAGAGGCCGCGCGGCAGCGGCAGCGGGGCAACCAGCCATTCGTCGAACTGGTCTTGCAGCAGGGAAACCACAGTGTCGATATCTTTATCGGCCAACATACTGAACACCGCCAGCCGTTTTTCGGCAAACGGCAGCGCCATCAGGCTGCGACGCAAAGCACGGGCGGCGTGCGGATTGTGGCCGACATCCAATATGGTGAGCGGGCGGCCGGGCAACACCTGGAAACGGCCGGGGTGGCTCACCAGCAACAGCCCGCGCTTGATCGCGCCGATATCCACCGGTAGCCGTGCATTCAGGCATTCGAGCACGGCCAGCGCACAGGCGGCATTGCCCAGCTGATAGCCGCCGCGCAGGGCGGGGAAAGGCAGCGCGTTGCGGTTGCGGCTACCTGAAAACAAGCGGCTGTGCTCGGGATGAAAGTGAAACGACCATTGCTGCTGCTCCAGCTTGCTGAAGCCGAAATCGCGCCCGGCCAGCAAGAGGTCGGCGCCGATGGCTTCGGCGTGGCGGCGCAACGATTCGGGTGGCGGGTTTTGGGCGCAGACAGCAGGTTTGCCCGCGCGGAATACGCCCGCCTTTTCAAAGGCCACCTGCTCCACTGTGTCGCCTAAAAAGGCTTGGTGATCCAAATCCACCGACGTTACCACCGATACGTCGCCGTCAAAAATATTCACCGCGTCCAACCGGCCACCGAGCCCGACTTCCAGAATCATCACATCGGCTTCGGCGCGCCGGAAAATATCCACGGCGGCCAAGGTGTTGAACTCGAAATAAGTAAGCGCGGTGTCGCCGCGGGCGGCTTCGATGCGCTCGAAAGAGGCGGCAATGGTTTCATCGGCAGCGGGCTGACCGTTCACGCAGATGCGCTCGTTGTAGCGCAGAATGTGCGGGCTGGTGAGCATGCCGGTTTTGAACCCGGCGGCGCGGTAGATGCTTTCCAAAAAGGCGCACACCGAGCCTTTGCCGTTGGTGCCGGCCACCACGATTACGGGGCATTGCGGCTGCAAACCCATCCGCTCTTTCACCGCACGCACGCGCTCCAAGCCCAAATCAATGCTGCCGTGGCTGTGGGCGGTGCCGCCGGTGTAGGCGGTTTCGAGGTGGGTAAGCCATTGGGAGAGTGTTTTCATTTGTTCAACCTTGTTTGAGGGCTATCTGAAAATGCCAAACGGGTTTTCAGGTAGCCTGTATGCCGTACGGGCGGCTTGGCGAAGGCTAGCTAAAAATAATGGTGTCGGTCGGCATTACTGTGCCAAGCACTTGCTGGCCCGGATTTTGAGCGGCGTTTTCAGGTAGCCTGCTTTAACTGACGAAGGCTACCTGAAAACGGTTAAACCTTTTCAGGTAGCCTTTTGCCGCCGCATTATACCGCAGCAAAATTCAGCCCGGCACACTCTCCAGTGCGGCGGCAATCAGTGCACCCATGGCAGCATCGATTTGCGCGGCAGCAGTTTCGGCCGCATCCAAACCGCGCCCCGCCACCAGCGGCAACACGCGGCGGTACAGCACCTGCACGCGGTCGTTTTGCTCGTACACCAACACTTTCAGCGGCAGCTCGGCGGCCAGCAGCAAATCGGCCTGCATCAGCGGCGTGCCTTTGGCCGGGTGGCCGACAATCAGCAGGCTGGCGGGCGCCAGCGGCAGGCCGTGCTCGGCGGCCAGCGCGGAATGTGGGATTTCGGCAAACAGGGTAATCTGCTTGGCAGCAAAAGCCTGTTTCAACACGGCCAGCGTTTCGGCAAAACCCAAACGGCTGGGCAGGATAAGGTGGTTGGGATTGGTCATAGGGTTGAGTCCTGTCTACAATGGAAAAGCCAATAAAGTATGCCGCGGGCGCGGCCGTTTTTTAGCGGGAATCCTGCCTATCCAACGGCTTGCTCCGTTTCTTCCGCGCCTGCCCCCAACGTGCCCACACGCGCAGGCGGCGCAGGCCTTCGGCATCGGCGGAATCCGGCCACACAGCTTGGTAAATCTGCCGGCCGCCGTCGGTTTGCCAGTACAAAAGTTGCAGCCACGGCAGCACCATGCCGCCGCGCAGGGTGGCCGCCACGGCGATTTGCTGCGGCTGCAAAAACAGCACAGCCTCGCCGCCGCTGCCCACTGTGAGACTACCGATTGGCAACGGCCGGCGCAGGGCATACCAAGCGGCAAAGGCGGTGAGCACGAGGCCGATCAGGCGCAGCCAACCGGCGAAATACAGCAGCCAGATAACGGCCAGCCACACCCATGCGGCCAGCTGCAGCACACGCTGCAACCGCGAAGGCCGGAAGGCTACCTGAAAAGGCTGCACGGCGGCTACATCATGTTGTCCACCACGGGGCTGACGCGGATATCGTCGTCATCCGTATCCAGCACCATGTCGTGGAATTCGAGGTCGAAAAATTGGGCAAACAACTCGGGCGTGAGCTCCGGCCATTGCTCTTGCGGCACCTCCCACGAAGCAATCTCGCCGCTGAACACCTCGCGCCAGCGTTCGCCGAACAGGCCGGCGCTCTCTTCTGGCGTATCGGCCTGCGCCAACAAATATACGCTGCAATTGCTGCGGATTTGGGCAAGGGTGAGGTCGGGCAGGTCGTCGCCGGTGCTTTTGAGCCAGGCGAGGAAGGCTTCGGTGGGTTTCACCACCACGGCACTGCGGTCTACAAAATACATGGTATTTCCTTGGGTTGGTTTTCGCGGTTTCAGGTAGCCTTTTCAACAAAAAGACAGGCTACCTGAAAACGTACAGTTCAAAATTATCAAACGCTTAATATAAGCAATCGGCTTTTCAGGCAGCCTGCCGGGCAAGATACGGGCTACCTGAAACCGGTTTTCCGACAGGCCGGATTTCTAAAAAAACCGGAACGCCGGCATCCGCTACAGCGGATAATCGTAATCCACCACCAGCGGGGCGTGATCGGAGAATTTCTCCTGCTTATAAACATGGGCGGAGCGGGCGCGCCCGGCTAGGGCGGGCGTGGCCATTTGGTAGTCGATGCGCCAGCCCACGTCTTTGGCATAGGCCTGGCCGCGCTGGCTCCACCAAGTGTAGCCGGGCGTTTCGGGATAGAGCGTGCGCCAAATATCCACCCAGCCCAGTTCGGCAATCACTTTGCCGATCCACTCGCGCTCTTCGGGCAGGAAGCCGGAGTTTTTCAGGTTGCCTTTCCAGTTTTTCAAGTCGATGTTTTGGTGCGCGATATTCCAATCGCCGCAAATCACGATGTCGCGACCTTGGGTTTGCAGCCCGCGCAGCATCGGGTAGAAGGCTTCTAGGAAACGGAATTTCACCTGCTGGCGCTCTTCCGAACTGCTGCCGGAAGGCAGGTAGAGCGAAATCACCGACAAATTGCCGAAATCGGCCTGCACGAAGCGGCCTTCGGCATCGAATTCGGCAATCCCCATGCCAGTTTGCACGCGATCCGGCTCGCGTTTGCTATACAGCGCCACGCCGGAATAGCCGCGCTTTTCGGCGCAATGCCAAACGCCGTACATACCGTGCGGAGCCCTCATGCTGTCGTCTAAATCGGTTTCTTGAGCTTTGAGCTCCTGTACGCAGACGATATCCGCGCCGCTCGCGGCCAGGTAGTCGTGAAAGCCTTTTTTATAGGCAGAACGGATGCCGTTTACATTGGCAGAAATGATGCGCATGGGTTTTCCAAATAAGGTTATTGTTTGATTATACAGGGAAGAAGGCTACCTGAAATATTCAGGTAGCCTGTTTAGCCAGCGTTTGACGCCATACCAAATAATCACGCAACGGCGGCATGGGCGGGTTGATGCAATGCGGGCAAATACCGGTTACGTCTTCATCGTCGAACTCTTGGTGGAAGGCATCCGGATCGAAACGGGACTGCTGCATCACCGACTGCACCAGCGCCTGCTGCTGCACCACATCAAATTCGTAGCCACTCAAAATTTCAGCCAGCAGATCGGTTTCTGCCGGGCTAAAAGAGGCGATATTATTTTGAATCATGCGTGCGTAATCAGCATTCTGAATTTTTTGTTGTAATAAAAGAGTAATGCTCATCAAAATTTGGATTTTAATTAAATAAAAACTAATGCAATAATTCGCATTCCTGGTCGATATTATTACCGCCGGAAAACACTTCTTTATTATCGCAACGGCTGCGGCTGCTTTGGCAAATCCGTACCGTTTGGTCTTGGTTAATCAATAAAACCCGTGGCTCTTTATTCACATCAAAAGCCACGGCTTTAATTGTATATTTATCTCCCAACACCCCGCGTGCATTACCCTGGAATTTAATACAGAAATGCTGCGTTTGACTAACCGCTAACGCCGGCCAAGTAGTGGAAGTAGCTTTAAACGTGCGGTTTCGCGCATAAAAACGCTCCATCGCCCGGCTATTTTCCAACAAAGCAGCATTGGCCTCTTCCAAACGGGATTTGCGCACAAACGATTGGTATGAAGGATACGCAATAGCCGCCAGAATCGCCACCACAGCAATAATAATCATCAGCTCCATCAACGTGAAGCCGCGTTTGGTGGAAACAGATAAGCCGTTCATGCTGTTGCTCCTTAGGAAAGTAACGGAGTGGACAGTATAAACGGCTTTGTTACCAAACGGAATAGAGGCCAATACTAATATGGCTCACAATTGGTTCTGCTATCTGACTGATCAATAGTATTGGCATCACAACGACTCATCGTTGTACCAATGCTGTTGAAGTAAATACCTTGAGTTTCGTTTGGATTTCTGTTGGTCGGCTTAGCAAAAATCTCATAACTATCTGATTGCGGGGCTCCTCCTACAAAGCCAATCGTGAAGAAATCAGTACTCGCAGGAGCAGATGCCGGATGGTTTGCATCCGTAAACGAACGAGCTTTGGTATACAACCGCTCCATATCTCGAGACTTGGCCATAATACTGGCTTTAGCCTGTTCCATACGAGATCTACGGATAAATGTGTCATAACTTGGGTAGGCTATAGTTGCCAAAATGGCTACTATTACAACAATTATCATCAACTCCATCAAGGTAAAACCTTGCATTTTCAACTTATTCATCACATCCCCTTTTTATTCTTATTTTCCCACAAGCATTATTTGTTACTTACCTATTTTCTGTCTAGTTAGGTTTATTCTCATATGGCAAGCACAACATTATTTAGCAACCCACCACATCTCAAAATAAGCCGATTCCAATCTAAAGTTAATCCGGCTGACTCCGAGCCCGATAAATCTCTTCTTTCATTTGCCGTATCGCTTCCGGCAAGCCCAAAAACACGGCTTGCGCAATGAGCGCATGACCGATATTCAGCTCGCGAATCGGCAAAATCCGTGCTACCGGCGCCACATTGTGAATTGCCAAACCATGCCCGGCATTGACCACCAAACCCAATTCCGAAGCAAAATATGCCGCTTCTTCCAAACGTAACAATTCGTTTTGCCGAACGGTATGAGAAGTTGCATCGGCATACGCACCGGTATGCAGCTCAATGGCTTGCGCGCCAACATCACGGGCGGCTTTGATTTGCTGTTCATCCGCATCGATAAACAACGAAACACGGATGCCGGCAGCATTTAATTGCTGCGTAAACTCCGCTACTGTCTGCTGTTGCGCCAGCACATCCAAGCCGCCTTCGGTGGTAACCTCCTGCCGTTTTTCCGGCACGATACACACATCTTCCGGCTGCACCTGCAAGGCGTTATCCAACATTTCTGTCGTCAGCGCCATTTCCAAATTCATGCGGGTGCGGATTGCCTGTTTGATGGCGAACACATCTGCATCTTTGATATGGCGGCGATCTTCGCGCAAATGCAAAGTAATTAAATCCGCGCCGTGAGTTTCAGCAACCAAAGCCGCCTCCAACGGACTGGGATAGCGCGTACCGCGCGCATTACGCAAAGTAGCAACGTGGTCGATATTAACGCCCAACAGCATCTTCTTTTCCTTTCGGGTATCGAATTTCGCAATTTAGCTTTATGACTCACGCCGCAAAGATAACTAAGCAACCGGCGTGCCATCTGCACAAAGCCATTCTAAGGTATTGCCAATACCGCGCAATTACACAAGTCATCGCTCTCAAATGCTGTAATCTCGCCTGCCTCCAATCCTGGAACGGAGAACAGGCGTACGGTGAGCGGCTTGTTCAGGCGGAAGGCCATGGTGCCGGTGTCGCACATGATGTCGGCAATTTTCTCCGCCGGAGTGCTGCCGGCAATCGGCACGGTATCCAAACCGATGCCGCATACGCTGCTGTAAGTGAGCAGGGCGCGGATATCGAACTGTTGCTTGCGGGTGGCCTCGGCCAAGCCTTCGTCTTCGGTTACCGCCAGCATCAAGCCGGAAAAACCCACGGCCTGAACCCGCTCCAGCGACTTGAACACACGGGTAAGCAGTGCGGATACTTCCACCGTACCGGCTGCGCCGAAATACGGCACGCGCATCAGCCGATACAGTTCCACCATTGAAGTACAATTCTTTGACGGCGCCGCCGAAGTATCCATGCCGGCATAAGCCCAACCTGCATCCAAAGGCGTGTCGGCCACACATTGCTGCACACGGTCGATGTGGTATTGCAGCGCCTCGCGCATGGCCGAATAGGCTACCTGAAAATATTTGGCATGTTCTGCCGGCTGATTATTTAATCCACGTAAGGCAGCGGCCAGCAAATCCGGCGTTTCCAAGCCCAATACAATGCAGTTACCCTGCTCTGCGCGGTGATAGCTGGCGGGGAAATAGGGAATCAGCGGCCGGCAATTGAAGTTTACCGTGAAATTGAAATTGCCCTCGCCGCGCGGCGTAATGCGGCCGATTTCCTGCATGGCCGCCACGCACAACTCAATGGTTTGCCTGTCTAAAAAACCATTTTCATCCGTACCCACATTCACACAGGCATTGCACAAATCGCCGTAATCGCGAATCAACTCCGGCAGTAGGGCGATTTCGTACGCACCCACCGCCTCGCCAACAGCAAAACGGATACGCATCGCCTTTCCGTGATTCAATTCCTGCAAAATCTGCTGGATACGAGCCAAACCCTGCTTGGCGGTTTGCGCGTTTTCAGTATCCAAATATTCGCCGAATGGGTTTGACACCAGCCGTACCGACTGCACGGTATAGCCCGCCCGGGCAAACGACTCGGCCAAGCGGTCGCATTGGCGCTTGGCTTCCGCCAACACACCAGCCCATAAATTGCTATTTTTATTCAAACTGATAAACGCGGTAATCGCCCGCACACGGCAAAGTTCGGTGTTGCGCAAATCCATTTCTTTTTTCCTCAAAGTTATGATGTGATCGGAGGATAGAGGCTACCTGAAAGCCTGTATCTGCTGCAACACCTGCCGCGATTTAATTCCTTCCGGCAGGCGGAAATCCAGCAGCAGGCGGGTAACCCGGCGCGCCTGCTGCAAAGCGGAGGTATCGGTAAATTCGCCGTTTTGCAGCTGAATCAACACATCGCCATCTACCGCCACGCCAGACTGCACTTCTGCCGGCGTCAGGCTATGCCGCTGCTCCAACGGCAGCACCGCATGTTCCGGCCGCAGCCAGTATTGACGATCGGCTTCCACCAAGCAACCCGCGCTGTCTTTCTGCAAGTCCGGTGCGTAGCCTGCCAGCGTGAGCAATGTCCACTCAAAACGGCGCAGCGCGGCGGCGTGGTTCGGCTCGGTGCACAAAGTGCACATCACCTGCCGCAAAGCCGCATACAACGCGGGCTGCGGGTCTTCCCGGGCAATGAGTTTCTGCACCAATTCATTCACATACAGCCCGCTCAGCAGCGCCCTACCCTGCGGCTGCGGCCAGCCGCCCAACCATTCGGCGCGATGCAGCGTTTTCAGTTCTTCCTTGCCATACCAGGCTACCTGAACCGGCACAAACGGCACCAACACGCCGCGTAATTCGCTCTGCCGTTTGCGCGCGCTGCGCGCCACCACCGCCACCCGCCCGTAATCGCGGCTAAACAGCTCCGCCAGCAGGCTGGTTTCGCGCCACGGCGTGGCCGACAACAAAAAAGCCGGCTGGGAATCGATGCGGTTGGGCTGTTTCATAACTCGTTAAAGAACAATGGGAAAGCGGCTGTTTGATTTTTCAGGTAGCCTTTGGCAGCATACCGTCAGCCAAGCCGGCGGCGGCTGTCCGGCAGCGGCAAATCCGCCCATTTCATCACCGAGGCCACTTCCGCCGCGTTTAGCTCATAAAACTGCCCACGCTTCAATCGGTTGGGCAAACCAATCGGCCCGAAGCCGGTTCGCACCAGGCGGCTCACGGTAAGGCCGAAATGCTCGAAAATGCGGCGCACTTCGCGGTTGCGCCCCTCTTTGAGCGCCACATTATACCATTTGTTCGCGCCTTCCCCGCCCTGGCTGTGGATGCGTTCCACCCGCGCCAGGCCGTCTTCCAGCATCACGCCATCGCTGGTGAGCAGGCGCATCTCGTCCATGCCCAGCTCGCCCAACACGCGCACCGCATACTCGCGCTCCACTTCGAAGCTTGGGTGGGCAAAACGGTTGGCCAGCTCGCCGGAAGTGGTGAGGATCAGCAGACCGCTGGTATTGATGTCTAAGCGGCCGATGGCCACCCAACGGCTGCTTGCTGCCTGCGGCAGGCGGTCGAAAATGCTCACGCGCCCCTGCGGATCATCGCGCGACACAATCTCACCTTCCTGCTTGTAATACAAGATGATACGCGGCAATCGATCCGGCCATTTCAGCTTGATCACGCTACCTTTCACCAACACCTGGTCTTCCGGCTGCACCTTATCGCCCAGCTGCGCCACCTTGCCGTTCACCGTTACCCAACCGTTTTGAATCCACTCCTCCATCTCGCGGCGCGAACCCGCGCCCGAAGCGGCCAGTGCCTTTTGCAGGCGCACCGGCCCGATGCCGCTCAAATCGGAACGCTGTTCCTGCAAACGGCGCACTTGGCTCTGCACTTTTTGGTTGGCCGGACGCACCGCCAGCTTTTTTGCCCGTGCCACGCGGGTTTTCGGCGCTTTCTCCGCTTCCGGCCGCTGCTGGCGCTTAGGGCTACCTGAAACTTTTTCATCGGCGCGGCGCGGATTACGTTTATTAGAATCGCGTTGGTTTTTCATATGGTTACACTCCTAACTCGTGATATTCATCAACGGTTCTTCTGCGGCAACAAGCGGCAGGGTTGGGGGAAAGAATGGAATAGGCTACCTGAAAACGAAGCCTCAATGAAGTAAAACAATAGGGCTGCTGCAAAGCGAACATCAGCAACACCATCTGTTTTTCAGGTAGCCCAAACGGTATCGCCGTTCAAAATAGAAACCAGTCCATCCCGTGAAAATGAGGTGTTTTAGCCGCGGTTTACGTTTACGGCACAATGTGCCGTAGATTGGCTGTTTTGCAATCTGCTCGAAAAGCGGCGTTTTTGGGTTTGGCTTTAGGCGTCTCCCCGACACAGCGTTCATCTACAGGGAAGCGTTCTCGCTACACCCAAACAAGCCAATTATCTTACTGTAAGCCGGGCAAACAAGCCAATCGTTCGAGCAAACTAAGGGCTACCTGAAAACAATCCGGCAATTTCGTGCCGCTTCCCAATTTTCAGGTAGCCTTTATTCTTTACAGCCAGCTGCTACTGAGCCGGCCATAGCTCAAACACTTATTTTCCCCCTGCTGCGTCGCTTTGCCTAACAGGGGAAAAATGGTTCAACCATATCAGGCGCGGCGGCCTTGGGCGGCCGGTTTGCGGGCTTTGCCGCGCGGGCTGCCGGCGGAACGGCCGAAGGGTTTGCCGCTGCCGTTGGGCTTGCGGCCGCCCTTTTGTTTCCAACCGCCGCCTTTGGCTTTGCGCGGGGCTTTGCTGCGCTTGCGGGTAGGCTCCATGCCTTCAATGGTGAACTCGGGCAGCTTGCGGCCGAGGTATTTTTCGATTTTGTGCACTGCCACGTATTCGTTCACTTCGGCAAAAGTGAGGGCGAGGCCGTGGCGGCCGGCGCGGCCGGTGCGGCCGATGCGGTGCACGTAGTCTTCGGCCTGTTTGGGCAGGTCGTAGTTGATCACGTGGGTGATGCTGGGCACGTCGATGCCGCGCGCGGCCACATCGGTGGCCACCAACACTTTGATACGCCCTTTGCGCAAATCCATCAGCGTGCGGTTGCGCCAGTTTTGCGGCATGTCGCCGTGCAGGCAGTTGGCGGCGAAGCCTTTTTCGTAGAGTTCGTCGGCCAGCTGTTCGCTCATGGCTTTGGTACTGGTGAAGATGATGCACTGGTCGATATTGGCATCGCGCAAAATATGGTCGAGCAGGCGGTTTTTGTGGTTTTTGTCGTCGCAGTAAAGGAGCTGCTCGTCGATTTTACCCTGGTTGTCTTCGCGCTCGATTTCAATCACTTCGGGATTTTTAGTGAGCCGGCGGGCGAGTTTGCCCACGGCGCCGTCCCAAGTGGCGGAAAAGAGCAGGGTTTGGCGGCTTTCGGGCGTGGCGGCAACAATAGTTTCGATGTCGTCGATAAAGCCCATATCCAGCATGCGGTCGGCTTCGTCGAGCACCAGCACTTCGAGGCGGTCGAAATCGATGCGGCCGCTGCGCATGTGGTCCATCAGACGGCCGGGCGTGGCCACCACTAAATCAATCGGTTTAGCCAGCGCTTTAATTTGGAAGCCGAAAGACGAACCGCCCACCAGGGTAACGGTGCGCAGCCATTTCATGTTTTGGGCGTATATTTTGGCGTTTTTTTCCACCTGCGCCGCCAACTCGCGCGTTGGCGTGAGCACGAGGATGCGCGGGCCTTTGCCGGGCTTGTCGCTGCGGCGGGTGATGCGCTGCAGGCTGGGCAGCAGGAAAGCGGCGGTTTTGCCGGAGCCGGTTTGCGCCGAAGCCATGATGTCGCGGCCATCGATGGCGGCGGGCAGGGCTTGGGTTTGGATGGGGGTAGGCTCGATGTAGCCGGCGGAACGCAGGGCGGCGAGCAGGTTTTTATCGTGCAGCAGGTCGCTGAATTGGATGGTCATGTGTTTCCAAAAAAGACAACAATACTTTCCGCCCGCACAAAACGGGCAGCCGCGAAGCAAAAGGATGCGCTAACAGAAAGAGGCGGGATTCATTCGCTTTCCATACTAGGGCAGGCCGTAAACGGTACAGGCAGTACGGCAAAACGGGCTCATGCAGCAAAGAAAACGAGGGCAACCGCTGGAGGTTACGCAAAAGATTGTCGCAAGCAAAGCGCTTGGAGTGGCATCGGCGACAACCTGCGAAGCAGAGAAGGATTGCACGCAAAATGCGGCAAACAGACGCAGCTGTAAAACTGCGGGGGCTGAAGACGATGGCTTCGAACAAAAAAGAGGCGGTATCTTAGGCGTTTGCTTGGAATCGGTCAAGCAAAATCTTTGGATTGACACCTATCTACCGAAAAGGCTACCTGAAAGCCACAGTTGCCCGTTTGGAGCGACGGGGCAATTAACCGTAAAATAGCCGCACTCCTTTTCCACTTTTCAGGTAGCCTCACATGAGCGAAATCACCGCCTTTGCCAACCGGCTGGGCAAAAACGCCAAACACCTCATCAAATGGGCGCGCCGGCAAAATATCGAAGCCTGGCGGCTCTACGACCGCGACATCCCGCAATACCCCTTCGCCATCGACATCTACGGCAACCACGTCCACCTGCAGGAATACGACACCGGCTGGATCATGCAGCATGCCGAATACGAAGCCTGGCTGGCCGAAGTGGTGGAAGCCGTACAATTCATCACCGGCTTTCCCGCCGAACACATCCACCTCAAACAACGCAGCCGCCAGCGCGGCAGCAGCCAATACGAAAAAACCGGCCGCAACGGCGAAGATTTTATCGTGCACGAAAACGGCCGCGCCTTCTGGGTAAACCTCGACAAATACCTCGACACCGGCCTCTTCCTCGACCACCGCAACACCCGCGCCCTCGTGGGCAGCGAAGCCCAAGGCAAACGCTTCCTCAACCTCTTTTCCTACACCGGCAGCTTCAGCGTATATGCCGCCACCGGCGGTGCCGCCAGCAGCGAAACTGTCGATTTGTCCAACACCTATCTTGATTGGGCGCGGCGCAACTTCGAGCTCAACCGCATCAACCCCGAGCAGCACCGCATCATCCGCGCCGACGTCTTCCAATACCTGCAAAACGCTGCCGCCGAAGGCAAACGCTTCGACCTCATCGTGATGGACCCGCCCAGCTTTTCCAACAGCAAAAAGATGCTCGACATCCTCGACATCCAGCGCGACCACCCCCGTCTCATCCGCGAAGCCATGCAACTGCTCGAGCCCGGCGGCACGCTTTATTTCTCCAACAACCTGCGCAGCTTCGAGCTCGAACCCGCCGTGGCCGAACGCTATGCCGTGGCCGAAATCAGCCGCCAATCCGTGCCCGAAGACTTCCGCAACCGCAAAATCCACCGCTGCTGGCGTATCCGGCATCAATAATGCGCCGGCTGCCTGCAAGCGTCTGCCGCAACACCAGCCTAAACCAAAGGCTACCTGAACCTGTATACACCGTGTTTCAGGTAGCCTCTTTTCACGCATTCAAGGCTAGCTGGGAAATAGCAAACAGAATGCAATAGCAGCTTTTGACAACGAACCAGACAAACTAAAGGCTACCTGAAACGCGGCACAGCCATGATTTCAGGTAGCCCTTCTTCTATTCGCAACAGCTGCGGCATCCAGCTCAAACTACAGCGGCTCAATCTCCACCGCTTCGCCCGCCGCCGCGCCCAGCACTTCGTTCAGCATGGCGAAAAAGCTGCTGCCGTCGCGGGTGGAGCGCCATTCGCCGTCGCGCAGGGCGAAGTGGTAGCCGCCGCTTTTGGCGGCAATCCACAGCTCTTGGTTCGGCGTGTGGCGGTTTACGATAATCTGCGTGCCGTTATCGGCCTCGATGGTGAGCACATTGCCGTTGTGTTCGCAGTCAAAATCGGCGCCGCACTGGTCGAGCTGGTCTTCGATGTGGGCAAACAACTGGTCGGAATAGCGCAAAAATTCGGTTTCGTTCATGATGGTTTGTGCACAGCGGCTTTTTTGTTTAAGATGCGCCATCTTGCCACAGCCGCCTGTTTCAGGCAATTTCGAGTTGATGATGATGCGAACCCTGCTCCCCGCCCTTGCCGCCGCCCTGCTTTTGAGCGCCTGCGGCTATAAAGGCGACCTCTACCTGCCCAAAGAAAGCGACCGCGCCCGCTTCGCCCCTGTGCAAACCGGCCTGCAATTCAGCCCCATCGCGCCGATGCCCGATGTGGAGCCGCAACCGCTGCCTGCCGATAAATAACAGCAAAATGCCTCGGTCATACTTTTTCAGGTAGCCTCTTTCCTGCCGGAGGCTACCTGAAAATCTAACTGCGGCGCTATTGCCTATCCCGCCGCTCCTGCCCGGTTTCACTTCTTCGGCGGCAGGATGCTGCCAGTTTCGGCGGCGCGTTCTTTCCAGATGGGCAGCCACTGGGCCATACGTTCCCGAAAAGGTTTATAAATTGGTCGAGCAGTAGGAAAATCTGCATGGATAAAACGTTCAACATAATTAAAATCTAGCAAAACTGCCCTAGCGATACAGTTACCCAAGCCTTCATAACCTTCATCGGTGGTTGGATTGGGGAACTCCCCAACAATTGGATAACCACTTAAAAACTCTTTTTCATCCTGGCTGCTGAAATATCGTTTAACCAAATCTAAACCACGCTCAAAAAAGTCTTGAATATAGATTTCTGCTTCGGGCAAAGTATGGACTAATTTCTGATAAATCATGACATTGTTATGAGCATCTGGGCTCAAAATCAACATTCGGGTCGTCCAATAGCTCATATTGAAAAACCCGTCCGTAAAAGCTTCTTTAATTATTGTTTTAACAGATTTATTGTAAACAATCACACTTGGTTCTGCTGAAAGATGCAATACCCAAGATGGATTAATCCAGATTTCTGAATGCTCTAGAGTTCTATTTTTAAGGCAGCTGTCTTATATTCCCAGCCGGGATACTCCTCCGCCAAGCGAACGCAAAATTCTTTCACATCTGATTTGTTCAGCATACTGTCCCTTTCCGTTTTATCCCGTTTGTCTGCCTGCATATTTGCAGCTGCGCCGATGCCTGCGCTTTTCAGGTAGCCTTCCCCTGCTCCCGCCGATACGCTTCCTGCAAGGGTTTAATCCGCGCCAGCCTGTCGGCGGCGATGGCTTCGGCGATGCGTTGCGGTTGCTCAGCGTGGGCGGCGGCGATGGCGGCGGTGTCGGTTTGCTGCGCGGCGGCGAGCAGGGCGAGCCAGTGTTCGCGCTGCGGGTAGGCGGCGTGTTCGAAGCCGAGGCGACCTTGCGCGTCGGCGCGGCACACGTTGAGCATGGCGACGAAGCGTTCAGGGCGGCGGTAGGCATCGGTTTGCTGCAAAATTTTGGCGGCGGTTTGCGGGCGCAATTCGGCCGCCTTGTGCAGCTGCCCGTGCCAGCGGCACACTTGCACGGCCAAGTCGGCGCAGGCTTTGGGCACTTTCCAGCGCTGATTAACGGCCTGCACCAGCGGCACGCCGGCTTCCTCGTGGCCGTGGTGTGCGGGCAGGATGTCGGGCGAGGTGGCGGCTTTGCCCAAATCGTGCAGCAGCGCGACGTAGCGTTCGGGCAGGCTCAGGCCGGCATCGGCGGCGCTTTGCAGAGTAAGCAGGGTGTGGATGCCGCAGTCGATTTCGGGGTGGTAGTCTGCGCGCTGCGGCACGCCGAACAGGGCTTCCACTTCGGGCAGCAGCACGGCGAGCGCGCCGCATTGGCGCAGTACTTCAATCATGCGCACCGGCCGCGCTTCCATCAGCCCGCGCGCAAACTCCTGCCACACGCGCTCGGCCACCAGCGCATCGGCTTCGCCGCTCTGCACCATATCCGCCATCAGGCGCAGGGTTTCGGGGGCTACCTGAAAACCGTAGCGGGCGGCAAACCGCGCAGTGCGCAAAATCCGCACCGGGTCTTCGGCGAAGGCGGGGGAAACGTGGCGCAATATGCCCGCGGCCAAATCGGCCTGCCCGCCGAAGGGGTCGATAATCTGTCCGGTCGCATCCTGTGCCATGGCGTTGATGGTGAGGTCGCGCCGTTGCAGGTCTTGCTCCAGGGTAACGTCCGGCTCGGCGTGGAAAGTAAAGCCGGCATAGCCGCGCCCGGTTTTACGCTCGGTGCGCGCCAGGGCGTATTCCTCATGCGTTTCGGGATGCAGGAACACCGGAAAATCCTTGCCCACCGGCTGATAGCCCGCCGCAAGCATGGCCGGCGCATCGGCGCCCACCACCACCCAATCGCGGTCTTTCACTTCCCGCCCCAACAAGGCATCGCGCACCGCGCCGCCCACCAGATAAATCTCCATCTGCCCTTTTCCTGTTTGCAGTTCGTCCAAACCGAATCATGCCCGATTTGCCCTGTTTTGCCAAAACCGCCGACTCAGGCTACCTGAAAGCATATCCACCTATATCAAGCCAGCCGCCTGATTTTGCTGCTACAATCTGCTTCAATCTTTCCCCGCCTTGGAGATCGCCATGAAACCCACCCTACTGCTCCTGCTCGCCATTCTGCCCCTCACCGCCCACGCCCGCAGTCTAACGGTAGATGCAACTAACCTGCCTCCCGGCTGGCAGGCCGAAGTGCAAAGCGACAGCTGCGACAGAGATAGTTTGATTTGCATGGGCCCAGCCCAAATCACCCTGCGCCACGGCAGCTTCTCGCAAAGCTTCCGCAGCGAACAACTCGCTTTCCACAACAATGGATTGTGGCCAAGTGATGTGCAAATGGGCGACTTCAACTTCGACGGCAAACCCGACCTGGCCATCCGCAATGGTAATGGTGGTTCCTACGGCAGCCCCAGCTACGATATCTATGTGCAAACCCAATCCGGCCGCTTCGTTAAAAGCCGCGAGCTCACCGAGCTCGCCTCCGCCTACATGGGCATGTTCCGAATAGACCCTGCCCGCCGCACCCTGAGCACCGAATCCCGCGACGGCTGCTGCTTCCACGTCGAAGAAACCTGGCAGATTATCCCCGGCCGTGCGCCGCATAAAATCGCCATCACCACACGGGATAGCCGGCAAGGCAACGGCGCCTACACCGAAGTCATCACCAGACGGCTGGTGAACGGCCGCTGGCGGCAAAGCGTGCGCCGCGAACGCTGATGCTTTCACCCAAGGCATCATGCTTGGCAAAGGCTTCAGGCTACCTGAAAACTTAAACAGCCCGGCGTTTCAAATAGCAGCATCGCAACGCTGCCTCAACCCACCGTAAAAAAGGCTACCTGAATTGTTCAGGTAGCCTATCGTTTATCCCAGCATCAGCCAGCCATACAGCTTAAACACCAGCCAGCCCAAAAACGCACCGGCGGGCAAATCCATCAGATAATGCTGCTTGGTAAACATACAGGAAAGCGCAATCAGCACCGGAAAGGCAAACGCCGCCGCGCCCATGCTCGGGTAGGCATACATGGCCGTGAGCATCGCCACCGAAACGTGCATACTCGGGAAGCAGTTGCTGGATTGGTCGAACTTCTGCACAAACAGCAAAAACTTTTCCGAAGCCGTTTTGCCCGTGTTCACACTGCGCCAGTGCGGCGGTGTGGACACCGGCAAAAGCCAGAAAAACAGCATCTGCACAAACAGCAAAACCAAAAAGCTAAACGCCGTCATCACAAACTGGCGCGAATCCGCCATCAGCCAGTTTAAATACAAAATCGCCGGATAATACAAAAAGCTATACACCCACGACCACCAAGCCACAAACGGAATCTTCTCATCCAGCGGCGAATGCAGCACTCGAGCAGGCCGCAGCGGGTGGCGCTGGGTGAAAAAATAAAACTGATACGCCCCCACAATCAAAATCCCGCTCAACACCAAATTCACTACATAATCCACAGCAGTCATCTGCCGCTCCCTTATCGTGTAAAATGCCGTGAAGGCTAGCAACCGGCCACCCTTTTGTCAATTTATTAACATCGCCACCATGCTCAAAATCACGCCCATTTCCGCTCTTGCCGACAACTACATCTGGCTGCTCCAACAAGGCAACGAAGCCGTCTGCATCGACCCCGGCGATGCCGCCCCCGTAATAGGCTACCTGAAAGCCCACGGCCTGGTGCTGCGCCAAATCTGGATTACCCACCACCACGCCGACCATACCGCCGGCCTGCCCGAGCTCATCCGCCAGTTCTCCGACTGCCGCGTTTACGCCAACCACGACATCCCACACGCCACCCACACCGTAGGCGAAGGCAGCCGCTGGCCGCTCTGGCAAAGCCAAGTGGAAGTTTGGCACACCCCCGGCCACACCCAAACCCACCTCAGCTACCTGCTGCAAGCGGACGGGCAAACCCGGCTCTTCTGCGGCGACACCCTCTTTTCCGCCGGCTGCGGCCGCGTTTTCGACGGCACCCCCGCCCAACTCTTCGCCTCCCTGCAACGCATCAACAGGCTACCTGAAAACACCCTGCTCTATCCCGCCCACGAATACACCGCTGCCAACCTGCGCTTCGCCGCACACATCGAGCCGCACAACCCCGAAATCGCCCGCAGCTTGGCCGCCGCCGTGCACACGCCCACCCTGCCCGTCTCCCTTGCCCACGAGCGGCAAATCAACCCCTTCCTGCGCACCGCCGATTTTCAGGTAGCCGCCCGCACCGCCGAACTCTCCGGCCAAAACCTGCACGGCGAAGAACAAGTCTTCACCGCCCTGCGCGAATTGAAAAACCATTTTTAAATCTCTGCAGCAGCTTGGTTGCGGAGATATAGTGGATTAACAAAACCAGTACAGCGTTGCCTCGCCTTGCTATCTGTACTGTCTGCGGCTCGTCGCCTTGTCCTGATTTTTGTTCATTCACTATAAAAAGGCTACCTGAAATTTTTCAGGTAGCCTTTATTGTTGGATACGCCGATTGCGCTTAGCCCAAATATTTCAATCTGCCGCGGAAATCGTCCAACGTTTCATAGCCTTTTTCGGCCATGATGGCTTTCAGCTCTTCGGTGATGCGGGTGAAGGCGGGCACGCCTTCTTTATGCAGGGTGGTGCCCAACTGCACCATGCTGGCGCCGCACAGGATGTGTTCGAAAGCATCGCGGCCGGTTAGCACGCCGCCGGTGCCGATGATGCGGATGGAGGGGTTGAGCCGCTGGTAGAAGGCGTGCACATTGGCCAGTGCCGTGGGTTTGATGTATTCGCCGCCGATGCCGCCGAAGCCGTTTTTGGGGCGGATGATCACGGTTTCGTCTTCCACATACAGGCCGTTGCCGACGGAATTGATGCAGTTCACAAATTTGAGCGGGAATTTGTTGAAAATAGCGGCGGCTTGATCGAAGTGGACGATATCGAAATAGGGCGGCAGCTTGATGCCCAGCGGCTTGCTGAAATAAGCAAAGGCATCGCCGAGGATTTTTTCCGTGGTTTCAAAATCGTAGGCAATCTGCGGCTTGCCCGGCACATTGGGGCAGGAAAGGTTGAGCTCGGTGAGGCCGCTGAAGCCGCTCTCTTCCACTTTGCGCAGGAGGGTGTGGGTTTCGCTGGGCGACATGCCCACCAGTGAGAGGAAGAAGGTGCGGTTCGGCTCGCGGTTTTGCAGGTCGAGCAGGTAGTCGAGGTAGTAATCGATGCCGTGGTTGGGCAGGCCCATGGAGTTGATGCTGCCCAGCGGCACGTTGCGGTAGCGCGGCTCGGGGTTGCCGGCGCGCGGCTCGAGGGTGGCGGTTTTGGTCACGAAGCTGCCGGCGGCGGAGTTTTTCACTTCTTCCAATTCGGCAATGCTCATGCAGGCCACACCGGCGGCGTTCATGAGGCAGTTGTCAAACGAGAAACCGGCAATCTGGGTTTGGGTGCTGGGCATGGGTGCTCCTTGATTGGTGGTTGAACGGCGGCATTGTACACCGAACGGAAACAGGCCGCTTGCGGCTGGGCAAACGAACGCGGCAGGCTGCCCCACAGGTTTTCAGGTAGCCTGCAATGGAACAGGCTACCTGAAAACCTCAAAGGCTCGAACCCCGATAGCGGATTAACAAATCAGTGCAAGGCGGCGAACCGCAGACAATACAGATAGTATGGCGAGGCAACGCCGTACTGGTTTTTGTTAATTCACTATAATCCACTATACCCAGTCGGCAAAGCTCTGCCACCCCATAACCAAAGGCTACCTGAAATTTCAGGTAGCCTTGGTTTCGCTCACCGCAGCAAGCGGCGTGTGTTTAAGCGTAATCGCGCAATTCGGGGTTGATGTCGGTTTGCGCCAGGTTATTGGTGTAGTTGCACAGGGTGGCCAGCGCTACGCCCATCACCACTTCCACCGCTTGCTGTTTGTTGTAGCCCGCGTCTAGAAAGGCTTGTAGCTCGGCATCGGACACCGCGCCTTTTTTCGCCATCACGGCTTGGGTGAAGGCGGCCAGGGCGGCCAGTTTGGCGTCGTCGAATTCGGCGGGGTTCAGATGGCGCGAGGCTTGGATGGCTTTTTCGGAGAGCAATTTTTTCAGCGTGGCGATTTTGGTGTGTCCGGCCACGCAGAAGCCGCACTCGTTGGTTTTGGCGGCAATAATCTGCACCACTTCCACCTCACCGGGGGTGAGGCTGTTGGCGGCGTTGAGCTTGCCCACTTCCTGATAAAACGCCAGGGCTTCGGGCGCATTGGCCAGCACGCCGATGAGGTTGGGGATAAAGCCGTTGGCCTTGAGCGCGGCTTCCACGCGCGGCTTGGCGGCTTCGGGGGCGGTTTCTACGGTGTGGACGGGAAGACGTGCCATGATTAGGTTCCTTTATGTGTGCTTGAAAAAGTGGGATTGTAGCGGAAAGCGGGCTTTCGGCTAAATAACGGTTTGTGTGGATCGATAGAACTCAGAGGCATAAGGGCTACCTGAAAGCCGAACCGATGCTGTATCTGCGTTGACGCTTCGCTTTCAGGTAGCCTTGTTCACGTTTTGCCCGGGCTGAAAATGAGCGCGGGCGTGGGGGCGCCAACTGTATGGATAGAGGCAAACCCTGCCTGTGGCAATATAAAAAGGCTACCTGAAAATAAACGCAGCCTCTATCAAGCCAAGTTTTTCAGGTAGCCCCTAATCCGGCGCAATACTTAAGCCAGCAAACCTTTCAGCTTGGCGGCAATTTCGCCTGCCGCCACCAGTTCGGTTTCGCCGCTGCGTCGTTCGGTGTATTCCACTTTACCTTCTTTCAGGCCGCGGTCGCCGATGGCGATGCGGTGCGGAATACCCAACAGTTCGCTGTCGGCCAGCAGCACGCCGGCGCGTTCGTCGCGGTCGTCGAGCAACACGTCGATGCCGGCGGCGGTGAGTTCGGCGTAGATTTTATCGGCGGCCTCACGCACGGCTTCGGATTTTTTGTAGTTCATCGGCACGATCACGGCTTGGAACGGCGCCATGGCGTTGGTCCAGATGATGCCGCGCTCGTCGTTGTTCTGCTCGATGGCGGCGGCCACGATGCGTGTGATGCCGATGCCGTAGCAGCCCATTTCCATGATTTGCGATTTGCCGTTGTTGTCCAAGAACGAGGCGTTCAGCGCGGCGGAATATTTGTCGCGCAGCTGGAACACGTGGCCGACTTCGATACCGCGTGCGAGTTTCAGGTAGCCTTTGCCGTCGGGGCTGGGGTCGCCTGCGATCACGTTGCGGATGTCGGCAAATTCGGGCTCGGGGCAGTCGCGGCCGAAGTTGAAGCCGGTGTAGTGGTGGTCGTCTTCGTTGGCGCCGATCACGGTGTCGGCCAGTTTTTCCACGGCGAAGTCGGCATACACTTTGCCTTTGAAGCCCACTGGGCCGAGCGAGCCGCCGTTTGCGCCGAATTTTTCTTTAATGGCTTCGGGCGCAGCCATGGCCAGCGGGCTTTTCACGCCGGGCAGCTTTTCGGCTTTGATGTCGTTGAATTCGTGGTCGCCGCGCAGCAGCAGCAATACGAGTTCGCCCTCTTCTTCGCCTTCCACCACGATGGATTTGAGCGTGCGTTCAATCGGAATTTGCAAAAACTCTACCAACTCAGGAATGGTTTTCACGCCCGGGGTGTGCACTTTGGCGAGTTTTTCCTGCGCGGGGGCGCGTTCGCCGCTTTGGCGCAGGGTGGGGGCGAGCTCGATATTGGCGGCGAAATCGGATTCGCTGCTGTAGGCGATGACGTCTTCGCCGCTTTCGGCCAGCACTTGGAATTCGTGCGAGCCGGTGCCGCCGATGCTGCCGGTGTCGGCGGCCACCGGGCGGTAGTCGAGGCCCAAGCAGTCGAACACGCGGCAGTAGGCGTGATACATGGGCTGGTAGCCGTCGCGCACCAGCGATTCGTAGTCGGCGTGGAAGGAATAGGCGTCTTTCATCACAAATTCGCGCGCGCGCATCACGCCGAAGCGGGGGCGGCGCTCGTCGCGGAATTTGGTTTGGATGTGGTAGAAATTCTTGGGCAGCTGTTTGTAGCTGGTGATTTCTTTGCGCACGATGTCGGTGATCAGCTCTTCGCAGGTGGGGCTGAAGCAGAAGGTGTTGTCGTGGCGGTCGGTGATGCGCAGCAGCTCGTCGCCGTAGAAATCCCAACGGCCGGATTCTTTCCACAAGTCAGCCGGTTGGATAACGGGCATCAAAAGCTCGATGGCGCCGGCGCGGTTCATCTCTTCGCGCACCACGGCCTCCACTTTGCGCAGCACGCGCAGGCCCATGGGCATCCAAGTGTAGAGGCCGGAGGCGTTGGCTTTAATCAGCCCGGCGCGCAGCATGAGCTGATGGCTGGCCAGCGCGGCTTCAGCGGGGGCTTCTTTGAGGGTGGAAATAAAGAACTGGGAGGCTTTCATGGCGGGCTTTCTGCGGGATTAAGAATAAGCGGGGGATTGTATCAATGTTTCAGGCGGGCTGCAGCATGAGGCTACCTGAAAACTGCGGTTTGGTTTTTCAGGTAGCCTGCAACACGGGCTACCTGAAAAAGCTTGAGCGGAAGCGCTCGATTTCTCCTGCCCTGCTGCCAGCCATACCCAGTATGCCAAGGCGGCTCACGCGGCAGGAAGAAATGAAGCGCTTCCGCTCTATCTGAAAGTTTCAGGTAGCCTTTTGCCGTATCAACCGCCGGCCTTTTCCAACTGCCGACGCATTTCGGTAATCACCGCGGCGTAGTCGGGCTGGTTGAAAATGGCGGAACCGGCCACGAAGGTGTCGGCACCGGCGGCAGCGATTTCAGCGATGTTGTCGGCCTTGATGCCGCCATCCACCTCAATCAGGATGCGGCGGCCGCTTTCGGCGGCGTAGAGGTCGGTGAGCGAGCGCACCTGTTCGATTTTCTCCAGCGTGTGCGGAATAAATTTCTGCCCGCCAAAGCCGGGATTAACCGACATCAGCAGCACCACATCGAGTTTGTCTAACACATGTTCCAACACATACACCGGCGTGGCGGGGTTAAGCACCAGCCCGGCGCGGCAGCCGCTATCGCGGATCAGGCTCAAGCTGCGGTCGATATGGCGGCTGGCTTCGGGGTGGAAGGTGATGATGTCCGCCCTGGCCTTGGCGAAGGCCTGAATCATTGCGTCCACCGGTTCCACCATCAAATGCACATCCAGCGGCACGGTGGCATAAGGTTTGAGCGCGGCGCACACCATCGGCCCGAAAGTGAGGTTGGGCACGTAGTGGTTGTCCATCACATCAAAATGGATCCAGTCGGCCCCGGCGGCAATCACACGCCGCACTTCTTCGCCCAAACGGGCGAAATCGGCAGATAAAATGCTCGGAGCGATACGGTAGTGGGTCATATTGGTGCTTTCTTCCATAAATAGGGCTATAATTCATCGCACATCGTGCCAAAAACGTAGTGCTTTCCACTACATTGTTGTTTACACAGGTTTACCAAGATTATACCGTGTTTCACGCCGTCATTCGTATACTGGCGACAATAAATTTACTTGGTTCGACACTGAATCTAAAGAGTTAATCCCATGACTCCCCTCCCCCGCCGCCAAACCCTTTGCCGGGTTGTATTTTCCACCCTCCTGCTCACCACCGGCAGCCTCGCCTTGGCCGATAGCCCCACCTGCGATATGCGCCAGCTTGCGCTCAGCAGCAGCCAACAGGAACAGCTGCGCCAAGTGCGCGCCGAATACCGCCAACGGATGGACAACCTCGTGGCTCAATCGCGCAACCTGCGCCAATACACCACACAGGCTTCCAATTTGGTGCTCTCCGGCCCGGTGTTTGATGAAAACATGGCACGGCATTATGTGAACGAAAAATACACCCCGCAAATGCAGCGCGAAGTGGAAAACCTGCGCGCCCAACACGCCTTGCTGCAAATCCTCACGCCGCAGCAGCGGCAGGAATGGCGCAGGCATTGCCTGTATCAATAAAGCACCCTGCCCGATGGAAAGGCTACCTGAAAATTCAGGTAGCCTTTTGCATTTGCCTGCCCAGCCGTTTTCAATCCCGGCATGGCGAAATATAGTGGATTAACAAAAATCAGGACAAGGCGACGAGCCGAAGACAGTACAGAGTAGTATGGCAAGGCGAGACAACGCTGTACTGGTTTTTGTTAATTCACTATATTTTGGCGATAAAACCCCGCCGCCCTATTGCGGCAAGATTATGCCGCCATTAATATGCACACCGTTTCCCCCACCCTTCCAAAAGGACATTCCCATGAAGAAAACTTTGCTGTTGGCCGCCATGCTGGCCGGTTTCTCCTCTTTTGCCGCAGCCGATACCCTGCCGCGTGAAATCTACCGCCCGCGCGGTGCGCAAGTGGTGAAGGCAGAAGCGCAAGACGATGGCGAATTTGAAGCCAAATTCCACCTGCTCGGCAACGACGTGCGGCAGCTGGCACAACGCGTTATCAGCCATGCCCGCAGCCAAGGCTTCCGCCTGGTGGAATCCGAAATCAAACCCCACGATGCCGACCTTAAATTCCGGCGCGGCGATCAGGAATTGGATGTGGAAATCGAACGCAAAGGCCATGGCCATATCGAATACAAAGCCGATTTGGATCGCGACAATTAAGCTGGCCGGCTTTGCCATAAAGGCTACCTGTGGTTTCAGGTAGCCTTTGTTTTGCTCGGCGCCAAGATTGGCTGTTTCCCCAATATGTTGCAGCGCATATTTCCAAACTGCTTAAAACATTGGCCGCTCCTGCCCGGCAACGGGCTACAGCATCCCGATGCCGGACACTTCCCGCGCCAGCCGGGCGGCGGCGTTGTCGGTCATACCGCCGACGAAATCGAGGATTTTCATGTAGGCGGTGTAGAGCGTGTCTTGCTCGTTCAACGGGTCGTCGCGCAGCAGTTCCAAGGCCAGCGATTGGCGGGTGCCGATGTGTGCTTTGGTGAGGTAGGCGAAGGCGGCGGGCACGAGCAGGTTGAGAATCGAGCCGATGCAGGGGAAGGCGGCGATTTCGGTAATCAGTTTGCTTTGGTGGCGGAACACACGGGTGCGCGCCAGCTCTTTGGCCCGTTCCAGCGAATCGCGCACTTCGGGCGTGCACACGCTGAGCAGGTCTTTGCCTTGGAAGCTGCCGGCGAGCAGGTCGGCATGGTGCAGCATAAAGGTTTGCGCCATGTCGTCGATGGCGCGGCCGATGGCCATGCCGCGCAGCATGGCGCAGCGCTGGCGGGCGGATTGCTCCGGCCAGAGTTTGTCGATGTGCACCATGCCCTGCAATACGTTTTCCACTTCGCGGTCGTCCAACAGGCCGAGCTCCACCGCGTCTTCCAAATCCAGGAGCGCGTAGCAGATGTCGTCTGCCGCTTCCATCAGGTAGGACAGGGGGTGGCGGCTCCAATGGTGTGCGGCGATTTCAGGTAGCCCCAATTCGGCAGCCACGCATTCGATAAACGGCAGCTCGGTTTGATAAATATTGAATTTTTTCAAACCCTGCGGCGCGGAAGTAGTCCACGGATATTTGAGCAGCGCGCCGATGGAGGCGGCGGTAAGCCGCATGCCGCCGCGGTGGCGGTACATTTCGAGGTTGGAGAGGATGCGCAGGCTGTGGGCATTGCCTTCGTAGGTTTGCACGTCGCGCCGTTCGGCTTCGGAAAGGTGTTTCAGGTAGCCTGCGTGCTCGGGATTACGGAACCAGTCGCGCAAGGCCTCTTCGCCGGTGTGGCCGAAAGGCGGGTTGCCCATATCGTGCGCCAGGCAGGCTACCTGAACCACGGCGCCGATATCGGATGGCGTATTCTCCGGCGGCAAGAAACCGCCCTTGGCCAGCATCACGCCTACGCGGTTGCCCAGGCTGCGCCCCACGCTGGCCACTTCCACGCTGTGGGTGAGGCGGTTGTGGGTGTGGTCGTGTTCGGCGAAGGGGTGCACCTGCGTTTTGCGACCCAGCCGCCGGAACGAACCGGAAAACACCACGCGGTCGTAATCGATGTGAAAATCGGTGCGCAGCGCATCCGCGCCTTCCTGGCTGGAGGGGGTAACGGTGGCCACCAGCCGGCCGTTCTCGGGCTTGAAGCGCTTGGTGCTGAGCAGTTGCTGCCAGTTCATGTTTGTCCTTTGGTTTGGCTGGATAAATTGAGGCTACCTGAAAACCAAGCCTGCGGTTTTCAGGTAGCCTCTTTGTGCTTTAGCGGGTTACCGGTTTGTAGCGGATACGTTTCGGTTTCGCGCCTTCTTCGCCAAGTCGGCGTTTCTTGTCGGCTTCGTATTCCTGATAGTTGCCGTCGAAGAACACCCATT
>ERZ772772.295-NODE-295-length-30861-cov-3.564663_pt1 | contig 30861 bp, 28 predicted proteins | sample MGYA00511484_ERZ772772 | MGnify/ENA primary metagenome ERZ772772 (study PRJEB29015, sample SAMEA2737913) | human oral metagenome | biome: human oral; feature: human-associated habitat; material: dental | place: China | collected 2088 ... | reverse complement strand
CGCATCATCCTATACCTCCCTCAAGGGGGCCACTCAAAGGGCGCGGTGCAGGAGAAGTACCATCTCCACCGCGTTCTCGCCATCCGAATAATAGTGGGCGCGCGTCGCCCCCCGCCGAAAGGACAGCCCCTCGTACAGGGCTCGGGCGGGAGCATTGGCCTCCCCGACCCTCAGGATCAGACGCGTTCGGCCCATGGAGCGGGCACATTCCGCAACGGCCAGGACCAGCTGCGTCCCAATCCCGCGGCGGCGGTATTCCGGCAGCACCATGAGCCCCATCAGAAGCGCGAAACCCGCCTCGTGTCCCATCACCGCATAGCCCAGAAGCCTCGCACAGGCGCCTCTGGAGAAGGCCCCCAGGTAGGACAGGCCCTTCTCGAGGGGGTCCGAAAGGGAGGAGGCCGCAAGATCCCGGGCAATGACCGCATCTGGCCATGGGTAGAGGGAAAGCCCGTTCGCCTCGATGATCGCGGGAACGTCCTCCGGCCCGCAGAAACGAATCTCCGGCAGGAACATCCGTCGTTCTCAAAGGCCCCTGTCGATGGTCTGGCTGCGCTCCTGTCCCACGCCGATGAGCTTTACCGGGACCCCCAGCCCCTTCTCGATATACTCCACGTAACCCCGCGCCTCCCGGGGAAGAGAATCGAAACTCGTACAGCCCGAGATGTCCCCCCTCCACCCGGGGAGCGTCTCGTATATCGGAACGACCTCGTCCAGGATGTGAGGCGAGGCCGGAAAGCCCTCCAGTCTCCTGCCGTTGTACTCGTAGCCCGTGCAGACCTTGACCTCCGGCATCCCGGACAGGACGTCCAGCTTGGTCAGGGCGACGACGTCCACCCCGTTCAGGGCCATGGAGTATTTGAGCCCCACCATGTCCAGCCACCCGCATCGGCGGGGGCGGCCCGTCGTCGCGCCGAACTCCCCTCCGGCATTCCGCAGGCGCTCCCCGATCTCCCCCGGCTCCTCCGTGGGCATCGGTCCCTCGCCCACCCTTGTCGTGTAGGCCTTGACCACCGCGATGACGCGGGTCAGGTCGCGCGGGGCAAGCCCCGTCCCGGTAAAGGCGCCGGCCGCGGAGGTCGAGGAGCTGGTCACGTAGGGATAGGTCCCATGGTCGATGTCGAGCAGGACGGCCTGAGCTCCCTCCAGAAGGACATGTCGCCCCTCGTCCACCGCCCCCCGGAGCAGACGCATGACGTCGCCAACATAGGGGGCCAGGGCCTTGCCCCATTCGCGCGCGGGCCCGTAGACCTCGTCGAAAGGAATGGGCTTCTCGTTGTATAGCCGGGTGAGGAGACGATTCTTCTCCTCCATCAGGGGGACCAGCCTCTCCCTCAGGAGGTCCGCGTCCAGCAGGTCCTCCACCCTCAGCCCGACCCGTGCATATTTATCGACGTAGCAGGGCCCGATTCCACGGCCCGTCGTCCCGATCCTGCGCCCCTTGCCCCTCGCCGCCTCCTGGGCTCTGTCCAGGACCTTGTGGTAGGGCATGACGACATGGGCATGGGGACTGACGACAAGGCGCGCCCGGTCCTGCCCCTTCTCGTAGAGCTCGGCCGTCTCGTTCAGAAACTGCTCGGGGTCGAGGACCAGGCCGTTCCCGAGGATGCAGAGCTTCCCGGGATAGAGCATGCCCGAGGGGAGCAGGTGAAAGACGACCTTCTGACCGTTCGCGATAACCGTATGCCCCGCGTTGGCGCCGCCCTGATAGCGGACGAAGACGTCTACGTCGGCCCCCATCGCATCGACGACCTTGCCCTTCCCCTCGTCGCCCCATTGAGCGCCGATGAGCAGATCGACCTTATTTTCCTTCAATGCCATGCGCCTCCTAACCGCGCCCGCTGACAAAGCCCCCGAAGGAGCCGCTCCTTCTACTTCTTCCTGGTCGAGGACCGGTCCTTCACGGCAGCCTTACGGACCTCGGCGATGGCCCTCTGGAGCTGGGCGTCCTTGGCCTTGTCCTTCTCGGGCTCCCCCTTGACCTCGATGGTCGGCGTGAGTCCGACATGGTCGATCACCCTTCCGGAGGGCGTATGGTAGCGCGCGATGGTCACATAGAGGCCCGACCCGTCCGTCAGGGGAAAGAGCGTCTGGACCGACCCCTTGCCGAAGCTCTTCTCCCCGACCAGCGTGGCACGCTCCCGGTCCAGGAGGGCCCCGGCCACGATCTCCGACGCGCTGGCGCTGCCGCCGTTGATCAGGACGACCACGGGCATGGAGGTCAGGAAGAGCGCGGGGTCCGCCGAATACTTTTCATTGGCCTTCTCCGACCGGCCCCGGGTCTCGACGACGGGCCCCCCCTTCAGGAACATCCCGCAGATCTTCACGGAGACGTCCAGAAGGCCGCCGCCGTTGTTCCGAAGATCGAGGACCAGCCCCCTGGCCCCCTTGCGGATCATCTCCTTCATGGCGTCGCGGGCCTCCTCATCGGTCTTCTGCTTGAACTGGGTCAGCCGGAGATAGCCGATGTCGTTCGACAGCATCTCGTAGCGGACGGACTTGATCTTGATGATCTCCCGCGTCAGCTCGAATTTCAGGAGCTCCTCCTCTCCGTCCCTGCGGATCCAGAGTGTCACCCGGGTATCCGGCCTGCCCCTCATGCGCTGGACGACCCGCTGGGAGTCCCAGCCCAAAACGACGTCGTCGTCCACCTTGACGATCTGATCCTTCGGCTTCAGCCCCGCGCGCTCCGCCGGCGTGTCCTCCATCGGGCTGATCACCAGAACCCTGCCGTCCCGTTCCCCGATGTACATGCCCAGGCCGCCGTAGCGCCCTTCCATCTCGATCTCCTCGTCCTTGAGCTGGTCGGGCGTCACGAAACGGGTGTAGGGGTCCTCCCAGGCCTCCACCATCCCCTTCATCGCGCCGTGCAGCAGCTTGTCCTCGGGAGCCGGCTTGGAGGCGGCATCGACCTGATAGGTCTCGATGATCGCTCTCGCCTGGCGCATGAGCCAGAGCGAACGGGCGCCGAAAGGGGATATACGCTCCAGATCGTTCAGGTCCGACGCCCCGGCGCTCCCCATGAATACGTTTCCGGCCGTCACGGCCGCGGCCACAACGCACAGCCACGCCACACCCCACAATACCCTTCCGTGTCTTCTCTCCATTGCTTCCAACTCCATCCTAGACATCTGCAAAGACAGGCGTTAAAATATGCGCCCCTGTCTCATTCGGCCCAACCGGCGCGTTTCGAGGGAAAACGCCGATCCGCTCCATGAAGCCTCCCTGATGAAACCCTTGATGAAGAATCCAGGCGACCGACTCGGCCGGTGAGGAAACCACGTGCTCGATGTAGCACGCCCCGTCCTCTGGACGCTTGGGCACCCCTCGCGTTGCTCGCCTGCTTATCGCTGCGCTTGCCGGTCGCCCGCTTATGGCGGTCTGCCCATGCGGGACTCCGGCCCGCCCGTTCCGAAAAGCTTTGCCGGGGCACCCCACAATCAGCGCTTCCCTAAAGGCGCCTCAGATAGTTCATCGGGTCCTTCGCCGTGCCTCCCTGCCTCACCTCGAAATGCAGGCTGTACTCGCCGGAGGTGCCCGTATTGCCCACCGTCCCCAGGAGCGACCCCATACGGACAGCGTCCCCCTCGCTCACCGAGGTCCTGTCCAGGTGCGCGTAGACCGTGGTGAGGTTGTCGCCATGATTCACGATCACGACTTGGCCGAACCCCCGAAGCCACCCACTGAACAGGACCTCCCCGGGACCGGCGGCCTTTACGGGAGCCCCCGCCGCTGCCCGGATGTCGATGCCGGAGTTGAAGACCTTCGTCCTGAAGACGGGGTGATTCCTCGAACCGAAGAGAGTGATCACGGGCCCCCGGATAGGCCATTCCAGCCGCGCTCCCCTGGCGAGATAGGTGTAGTCCTGCTGCTTCGGCTCCGGTCCCCGGGGGGGCTCCTCCTGTCGAGGCGCTGAAGGCGTCGGGGACGTCGGAGGCGTTTTCCCCGGGAGGTCCGGCGTACGCGGCCGGCCGCCCTCCGATTGCCGTCGGTGCAGCAGGTCGATTATCTTCTGGCCGACCTCCCGCTGCGCGGCCTCCATCTCGCGGGCGGCCTCCTCGGCCTTTCGACGCTGCAGCAGAACCTCCTGAAGCAACGCGTTCGCCTGAGTGATCGCAGCATTGTGCCTGACGCGTTCCTCCTTCAGTTCCTCCGACTGGCGCGCCAGCTGAATCCTGTTCTTCTCCAGGTTGACCTTCGCCCCTTCCAGCTCCCTTATCTTTCCGCTCAGCTCCTCCAGGATCACCCGATCCTGCCGGGACAGGCGGTCCAGCATGTAGGACATGATCACGGCTTCGTGAGTGTCCTCGGTGGAAAGCAGAAGGTTCAGCTCCGCACGGGCATCGTATTTGTATATGTCGAGGAGGCGGATGTGGAGCGCTTCGACCAGGTTTTTCATGGACTGATCGATCCGGGCGACCTTCTCGTTCAGCTCGCGTGCCGAGTCCTGCAGCCGTTTGGACTGGAGTTCCAGAAGCTCGATCCGGGCCCCCGACATCTGCGCCTGCTGGCGCAGCTTCGTGATCCGCCCCAGCAGGCCCTTCGCCTCCTGCGCCTTTTTTCTTGCCGTTTCGTTGTACTGGTCGATCTGACGGCCCAGGCTCTGCCGTGCACGTTCCCGGATGGCGATCAGCGCATCCAGGTTCTCCCCATTCTCCGCGTCCGTCGCGGGCGCGGACCAAGCTGCATGAACGGGGCCAAGAGCCCCCCCCCACAGGAGAAGGACCGCAGCCAGACAAACATATCGTGCCTTTGCAACGCGCGTCAAGGAACCGATTCCTCCATTGCGGGACCTCTATCGTTTGAGATAATCCAGAGGGTTCTTGACGGCGCTGCCCACCCGGACCTCGAAGTGCAGGTGATAGCCCGTCGCGGTCCCCGTCCTGCCGACCCTTCCGATGACGCTCCCGGCCCCCACGACCTGCCCCTCCCGCACGGAGGAGGAGGAGAGGTGCGCGTAGACGGTGGAATAACTGCGTCCATGATCCAGGATCACGACCTGCCCGTAGCCGCGCAGCCATCCGTCGAACAGGACCTCGCCGGCGGCGGCGGCCCTGACGAGGGTGCCGGAGGGGGCCGCGATGTCGATCCCGGAATGGAAGGCCCTCGTCTTGAATATGGGGTGGATGCGCTGACCGAAGGGGCTGGATATCGGTCCCCGGAGAGGCCAGTCGAACATCGACCCCCGGCCGCGGCCCGCGAGGTAATCCACCCCTCCGCCCCTTCCTCCCCGGCCCTGCAGAGACTGGGCCTCCCGCTCCTTCTTTCGGCGCATCAGGGTCAGAATGGTGTGCCCCACCGCCTTCTGCGCCTCCTCCATCTCCCGCGCGGCCTTCTCGGCCAAGGCCTTCTGCTTGCGGATGTCCCCGATGAAGCTGTTCGTCTGCTGGATCGTGCCCCTGTAGCGCACCTTCTGTGCATTCAGGGCCTCGCTCTGCTTCGCAAGGCGGGACCGGTGGTCGTCCATGGTCCTGCGGGAAAGCGCCATCTCCTGCATGCGATCCTGAAGCTGGGCCAGAAGGATCTCGTCGTTCCGGGCCAGCATCTTCATGAGATGAATGGACTCGAGGGCCTCGAAAGTGTTCCGGGAGGAGAAAAAGAGGTTCAGCTCCTCGGTCGCCCCGTATTTGTACAAGTCGATAATCCGGTTCCGCAGCCGGTCGATGAGCTCGTCCACCTTGACCTGCTCCCTCGCCATCTCCGCGTTCAAAAAGGCGATATCCTCCTGGACCCGGTTTCTCTGCAGCTCCAGCACGGACAGTTCCTGGCCGGCGACGGCCTCGTTCTGCTGCAGTTGATCGATGCGTCCCAGAAGCGACTCGACCTTGGTGTTCAGGTTCTTGATCCGGGTATGATAGTCGCCGATGCGCTCCTCCAGCTTCTTGCGTTTCTGTTCCTCGGCGGCGATCCGCGCGTCGATCTCCGAAACGCCCGACGCACGGGCCGGGAGGGGGACGCCGGCCATCCCCGCCGTCAGCAGAACCCCAAGGAGCAGACGCGTCCATGCACGCAAGGGATCGTCCTCGGGCCTACTCGGGACTTGTGGCCGAGTGCATGAAGCGGGCCACGACGATACAGCTGCAAACCCAGCCCAACGTCGCCCCGAACCCGGTCAGGAGGATGCAGAAACGCCCGATGAGCCTGGAGTCGCTCGCCAGGGTGAGGAAGGGAAGGTTCTCCTGCAGGATGCGGATGCCGGGCAGATAGGTCGCTACGATCCCCGTCACGGCGATCAGGGCCCCCAGCAGCACCAGAAACGTCCCCTCGAGGACGAAGGGCGTCGCGATGTAGCTTCGGGTCGCCCCCACGAGATACATGATGGAGATCTCCTCCCGGCGCGAGTAGAGGGAGATGTGAATGGTGTTGTAGACCACCAGGGACGTGACGACGACGGACAGGGCAAACACCAGGAGCGCGATGCGGGCAGCCACGCGGGAAAGGGCCGAGACCCTCTGCACGACCATGCCGGCATAGACCACGTCGTCGACGTCCGGCATGGACATGAGGGTTCGGACGAGGGGCTCGACGTCCCTGGCGCTTCGGACCCGGACCTTGAAATTCCAGGGAATGGGGTTCGCCCCCATCAGGTCCAGAGCCCGGGACTGGCTCCCCATCTTCATCTGAAGCCTCGCCAGGGACTCGTCGGGGGAGAAGGCCTGGAGATCCGCCACGGAGGGCATCGCTCGGATGCTCTCCGCGACGCGCTCCACCTCGCTGCCCTTCTTCAGGAACACCTGGACGACGAGCTCGCTCTCCAGCTGCGACAGAAAGGTCCTGATGTTGAAGGAGAAGAGGGTCGTCAGCCCCAGGATCCAAAGCATGACGGAGGCCGTGATGAGGGTGAGCAGCCCCAGGACCCAATGATGGATGAGCAGCCGCCCCATATCCCTCAGGATATACTTAAAAGTCGTCATTCAGATGGTACCTCCCCGCCTTTTCGTCGCGAACCAGCTTGCCGGCGTCAAGCTCGATCACCCGCTGGCGGCAAGAGTCCACGATGTACTGATTGTGGGTGGACATGACGACCGTCACCCCGGCCGCGTTGATGGCGAAAAGAATCTTCATCACGTCGGCGGCCGTGCGGAAGTCCAGGTTTCCCGTCGGCTCGTCCGCGATGAAAAGCGAGGGCGAGTTGGCCAGGGCGCGGGCGATCGCCACGCGCTGCTGCTCCCCGCCCGAGAGCTGAGTGGGCTTCATGTAGCGGCGGCGCCACAGCCCCACCTGTTCGATGACCTTGTTGGCCCGATGCGCCACCATCTTGCTGGGGACGGCCATGGCCTCCATGACGAAGGCCACGTTCTCGTACACGGTCAGATGCGGGATCAGCTTGAAATCCTGTGCCACCAGCCCGACATCCCTTCTGTAGTAAGGGATGTCCGCCGTCCGCATCTTGCGCAGATTGCTGTCGTTGACGAACAGGTTTCCCCGCGTGGGCAGGAGCTCCCGCGTGATCAGGCGCAGCAGCGTCGACTTCCCGGACCCCGTGGCCCCGATGATGTAGACGAATTCCCCCTTTTCGATAGTGAAATTCACATCCCTCAGGGCGACGATATCGGGCTCGAAAATCTTGAATACGCCCGAGAAATTGATCTTCATTACGACAAATCCCCTTTTCGCTTCGCTGTCTGGGTCCCGGCGCTACCGTCTTCGTCGAGTCCAAGCCAAAACTGCGGCACTGACGATCTGTGCCGCGGTCAGACCATAGTATTCCTTCAGGTCCTGAGGCGCTCCGCTCTGCCCGAAGCCGATCTCGACCGCCACGGGCTGCACGGGGACCGGATACTCCCTCGCCGCGAGGCCGGCCACCACCTCGAAAAGCCCGCCGGGCAGAAAATGTTCCTCCGCCGTAACGCAGCACCCGGTGCGCTGGATGGAGGAGAGCAGTTGGCGCGCCGGAAAGGGGGCCAGGCTGTAGCAGTCGATGACCTCCGCCCCGATATCCTGCTGGGCCAGTATGTCGGCGGCCCTCAGGGCTTCTTGGACCATGATACCACACGCACAGAGGGTGATGTCCGCCCCCCGGCGCAAAACGCGCATTCCGCCGAGGCGCATCCGCACGTCCTCCTCGGAGGAAACGTTCGGGGACGTCCTCTCCGATCCGGACACGACGCTTCCAAGCCTGACATAGGCGGGCCCCCCCCTCCCGACGGCCTCGCGCAGAAGCGCCGCCGCCGAGTCGACGTCCGACGGAACGAGGACCTTCATATTGGGAAGGGAGCGCATCAGGGCGATATCCTCGAACATCTGCCTCGCACCGCCGGCATATCCGGAGCCGAAGCCCGCATCGCACCCCACCAGGCAGACGGGCAGGGAGGGAAGCGCGACCGCGGAACGAATCTGGTCGTAGGCGCGCCCGGCCAGGAACGAGGCGCAGGACGCGACAACGACCTTCCTCCCCCCGCAGGCCATCCCCGCCGCCGCCAGCACCAGCCCCTGTTCCGCCAGCCCGGCGGCATGGGGGAGCCCGGCGTCCGGAGCCGATGCCCCCTCCCCCAGGACGACGAGCCCGGGGAACTCCTCCCCCCTCCCGTCAAACGCCTCGCGCAGAAGCGCACTGCAATCCATGGTCCCTCTGACCTCGACGTTCGTCATGACGGCACATCCTCGAGGCCCCGTATCAGGAGCTCCGTGACCTGGTTGTCCAAAACGCTCGCGTCGTCCAGCGGACACTCCAGAAGGGATGGAAGGCCCCTGCCGTGAACCGTCCTCGCCAGGACAACCCCGAACCGCCCACCCGAAAGAGATGACCGGGTCTCCTCGAGGGACGCATAATCGTGCCCATCCGCACGGGCGACGCGGCACCCCATGGCGGAGAGCCGGTCTGCAGCCCAATCGAATCCCCTCGGAGTCCCGCGGCCACAAGAGGACGCCTCCGGACATTCCACGATCAGGGTCAGATTTTCCGGAGCACGGGCAGCAGCCAGGCCCAGGGCCTCCCAGGTCGCCCCCATCATCAGCTCCTCCGCCCCCATCAGACAAAAAACCCTCACGGTGGGCCGACTGTCCTTCAGGGCCAGGGCAAGCCCCAGGGCGATCCCGGCCCCCATCCCCGGGGCGCCGCAGGATACGTCGACGCCGGGAGTCCTCGGGCGATCGGGGGCCGCCTGAAGCAGGCTGCCCAGGCGGGCATAGCTCCAAAGCTCCTCGCGTCCGAAAAAACCGCGCTCCGCAAGCACGGCGTACAGCGCCGGGGTCGCCGATACCCGGCTGAGGACGAAGCGGTCCCGACCGTCCTCGTCCGGCTCTCCGGGGGCGGTACGCAGGACCGCCCCATAAAGCCAGACCAGAAGCTCGACCGCGGAGAAGGAGGAGAACAGGCTCCCCGCACTTGCGGCCCTGAGCATGCCGACGATGTCACGGCGCACCACGAGGGCGCGTTCCTGCAAAGTTTTCAACGACACGGGGTCCAAGAGACACCCCTCCCCCTTCCCGCGGGCTGGGATGGCCCGCCCCTCTCAGAAAACATGGGCCTCATTTTCGGCACACGCACACGCAAAAAGTTCTACAACCGGGAAAAGCCTCGACGGAAAAAGCCCCCGGCATCCGAACGGATGCCCGGGGGCAGGATTTGCCGAAACGCCGCCAAGTTTACAAGGATGGAGGAAGATCATCGGCCTCTCACAACATCGAGATGACCCTTCCCGGCTCCGGAGCGTAGCGGGCACGCTCGCACAGCGCCCGGGAGACGTCGTACTCCCCCCATACGGCCAGAAGCAGCTCCCTCAGGGAGAGCTTGCGGCGCTCCCGAACCTCTCCCCACAGCGTCGGGGGGAAAAAGGCCCAAAGATTGAAAGCCGCGCGTTCCCGCGTGCCGAACCGGGACAGGACCAGATATCCCGAGCCGGGGTTGAACAGAAGGAGGGGCACGGTGTTCTGGGAAACCATGTGCTGAAGGTCCTCCCTGGAAAACGACAGTGTCTCGAGCTCCGAGAGATCCTTTTCCCCGGGGAGGTCGAGGATGGAAAACCATATCCGGGCGGGGGCGTCGGGGTCGGAAAGCTTCGGGCCGGCCTTCAGCCAGGCGCGGAGCCGCACCACGATATCGAACTCACCGCGGGCAAGCGCGAAGCGCAAGGCCCAGTACCCCTTGCGGAGAAGCTCGTCCTCCTCGAGAAAGCGGCTGAAGGCCCTCTCGTCCCGGAAGGGGACCCCCTCCGCGAAGGCGGCGTTCTCCCTCATCAGCCCCCTCAGGATGAGGACCGCGGAGAGATGGTCTCCCGGCGGGTCCGTCTGGACCAGCAGCGCGTCCCGCAGTCCCATGACGAGCTTCGGGGGCAGCACCGTGACGGCGGTGCCGTCCACGGCGAGGGACAGGTCCCTGTCCTCATAGGGGAACAATTCCCGAGGTTCGTCGCCCGGCCTCCCCCATACCCAGCGCTCGGGGGCTCCCTTGGGAGAGCAGCCCAGAAGGTAGCGGTTGTACGGCAGCAAAACCATCACGAAGGGCCCTCCGGGTTCGGGGACCCCCTCGGGGAGGGACACCTGCGGCAATTGGGCCAATGTTCCATCGGACATCAATTCAAAGATCAAACCGCTCCCTCCCCTGCTGAAGAAGACAAAACGACACCCGGGAAAACGGGGCGCGCTCCCGCCCCATACGCTCGGCTCCGCATTAGCTTATCACAAGAGCCCGGCAAACGCATCCCGTGAAAGGCCATCCCTTTCGGGACGTCCGACTTCTCGAGAAGGGGCCGTCAGGCGAAGGCAAAGGTCAGCGCTCCGTCCCTGACCCCGATCGTGACCGTCGCCCCGTCCCGAACGTCCCCCGCGATCAGCGCCCTCGCCAACTTCGTCTCCACGTTCCTCACCAGATAGCGCTTGAGCGGACGGGCCCCATAGACGGGGTCGTAGCCGGCATCGGCGATGAAGTCCACGGCATCGTCGTCGGTCCTCAGGGTGATCTGCCGCTCGGCCAGCCGGCCGGCCAGGCCCTGGAGCAGAAGGCGGACGATCTGCCGCACCTCGCCGCGGCTCAGGGGCTTGAAGATCACGATGTCGTCGACGCGGTTCAGGAACTCCGGGCGGAAGGACGCCCGCAGCGCGCCCATGACCTCGTCGCGCGTCTTATCCGGTATCGTACCGTCCGGCGTGATCCCCTCCAGAAGGGAGGCGGCCCCGATGTTGCTGGTCATGATCACGACGGTGTTCTTGAAGTCCACCACCCGTCCGTGGCTGTCCGTGATGCGCCCGTCGTCCAGGATCTGGAGCAGGATGTTGAACACGTCCGGGTGCGCCTTCTCGATCTCGTCGAACAGGATGACGGAGTAGGGACGGCGACGGACGGCCTCGGTGAGCTGCCCGCCCTCGTCATATCCGACGTAGCCGGGAGGCGCCCCGACCAGGCGGGAGACCGCGTGCTTCTCCATGTACTCGGACATGTCGATGCGGACCAGGTTGTCCTCGCTGTCGAAGAGCGTCTCGGCCAGCGTCTTGGCCAGCTCCGTCTTGCCCACTCCCGTGGGCCCCAGGAAGATGAAGGAGCCGATCGGCCGCCGGGGGTCCCGTATCCCGCTCCGGGCACGGAGCACCGCGTCGGCGACGAGCCCCACGGCCTCGTCCTGCCCGATCACGCGGCGGTGCAGCCCTTCGTCCAGCTTCAGCAGCTTCTCCTTCTCGCCCTCCACCAGCCGCGTCACGGGAATGCCCGTCCAGCGGCTGACGATATCCGCGATCTCCTCCTCGGTGACCTCCTCGCGCAGCAGGCGTCCCGACGCGCTTTCCTTCTCGGCATCCGCCTCCTTCGCCCTCAGCTCCTCCTCCAGCTTCCGGAGCTCGCCGTAGCGGAGTTCGGCGACCCGGTTGAGGTCGTACTCGTGCTCGGCCTTCGCGATGTCGGCCTTGACCGCGTCAATCCGGCTCCGCAGCTCGCGGATGCCCGTGATGGCCCCCTTCTCCGTCTCGTACTGGGCACGCAGGGAATCCGCCTCGGTCCTGGCCTCCTGCAGCTCCTTCTGCAGGGCCTTCAGGCGCTCCGCCGACGCTGCGTCCGCCTCGCGCTTCAGCGCGGTCTCCTCGATCTCCAGCTGCATGACGCGCCGCGAGGCCGCATCCAGCTCGGAGGGCAGGGAGTCGATCTCCGTCCGGATCATCGCGCAGGCCTCGTCCACCAGGTCGATGGCCTTGTCCGGAAGGAACCGGTTGGTGATGTAGCGGTTGGAGAGCGTCGCCGCCGCGACCAGTGCGTTGTCCCGGATGCGCACGCCGTGGTGCACCTGGAGCTTCTCCCGGATGCCCCGCAGGATCGAGATCGTGTCCTCCACGTCCGGCTGCTCCACGTCCACCGGCTGGAAGCGCCGCGCGAGCGCCGCATCCTTCTCGATGTACTTGCGGTACTCGTCCACGGTGGTCGCGCCGATACAGTGAAGCTCCCCGCGCGCCAGCATGGGCTTGAGCATGTTCCCCGCGTCGACCGCCCCCTCGGCGGCCCCGGCCCCCACGATCGTGTGGAGCTCGTCGATGAAGAGGATGATGCGCCCCTCGCTTTGCCTGACCTCGTTCAGAACGGCCTTGAGGCGTTCCTCGAACTCGCCGCGGAACTTCGCCCCCGCGACGAGAGACCCCATGTCCAGGGCGAAGACCGTGCGGTCCTTCAGCCCCTCCGGGACGTCGCCGCGGACGATGCGCTGCGCCAGCCCCTCGACGATCGCCGTCTTGCCGACGCCGGGGTCCCCGATCAGCACCGGGTTGTTCTTCGTCTTGCGGCTGAGGATGCGCACGACGCGGCGCACCTCCTCGTCCCGCCCGATCACGGGGTCCAGCTTGCCCTCCCGCGCCATCGCCACGAGGTCGCGGCCGTACTTCTCGAGCGCCTCGTAGGATGCCTCCGGGTCCGCGCTCTGGACCCGCTGGGAACCGCGCACCTCCGTCAAGGTCTTCAGGAAACGGTCCTCGGTGATCCCCAAACGACTCAGGATCCTCCCCAGGTTCGTCGCCGCCCCTTCGCCGAGCATCTCCAGGAACAGATGCTCGACCGAGACGTACTCGTCCGTAAGCTTCCTGGCCCGCTCCTCGGCCCGCATCAACAGCTTGTTGAGACGCGCCGTGACGTAGACCTTCCCCGCTTCGGCCCCGCCCCCCGTCACCCTGGGAATGCGGGCCACCTCATCCGCGACGAGCTTCTCCAAGGCCTGCAGGTCGACGTCCATCCGGCGGAGCATCCGCGGGATCAGCCCCTCCCCGTCCCGAAGCAACGCCAGCAGGAGGTGCGCGACATCCACCTCCTGATTGTTGTTGCCTATCGCGATTCCCTGAGCCTCGGAGAGCGCCTCCTGGCTCTTTCGCGTCAATTTATTGAAGTCCATACCGATTCCTCCTCGAAAGGATATCTGACCAATTATGACCAAAATTATAAATTCGTGTCCGCGCCACTGCAATACGTCGTTTGCCGTATTGGGCGCTTTAACTTTTACGTCAAATGCGATACACTTTTTCAGAAAAGAAAAATCCGCCCGATGAGGGCAAAAGGACTTTATCGCAAAGAAGGACGATGAGCTTGGTGCCGCAGGAACGTATTTACCTCTCCCCGCCCCACATGAGCGGGGATGAGCTCGTCAAGATAAACGAGGCCTTCGCCTCGAACTGGATCGCGCCGCTGGGGCCTCACGTCGAGGCATTCGAGCGGGAGACCGCCGAGCTGACGGGCGTCCGGGCCGCAGCGGCCCTTGCGTCGGGGACGGCGGCCCTGCATTTGGCCGCGGAGCTGCTGGGCGTGAGGGCCGGAGATCTGGTCCTCTGCTCCTCGTTCACCTTCGCGGCGTCCGTTGCGCCGTTCTTCCACAAGGGCTCGGAGTGCGCCTTCGTCGACTCCGAGCCCGAGTCCTGGAACATGAGTCCGCAGGCGCTCGAGCGGGCGCTTGTCGAGACGTCGGCGCAGGGGCGTCCGCCCAAGGCCGTCATCCTGGTGGACCTCTACGGCCAGAGCTGCGACATGGACCCCCTGCTGGAGCTCTGCAGGCATTACCGCGTGCCCGTCGTGGAGGACTCCGCGGAGGCGCTGGGCTCCCTCTACAAGGGACGCAGGTCCGGCTCCTTCGGGACCTTCGGCGTCTTCTCCTACAACGGCAACAAGATCGTCACGACATCGGGGGGAGGGATGCTGCTCTCCGACGACGCCGAGGCGCTCGAGAGGGCGCGCTTCCTCGCCACTCAGGCGCGCGACTCCGCCCCCTGGTACCAGCACACGGTTCTGGGGTGGAACTACCGTCTGAGCAACGTCCTGGCGGCGATCGGGAGGGGGCAGATGCTCCATCTGGACGAGCGCGTCGCCGCCCGGCGGCGCATCTTCGGCCGCTACGCCGAGACGCTGGGGAGCATCGAGGGCGTGCGCTTCATGCCGGAGCCCTCATGGAGCCGCTCCAACCGTTGGCTCACGGCCCTGACCCTGGAGGAGCCCCTCCGCGTCTCGCCCCTCGCCGTGCTGGATCGCCTGGCGTCCCGGAACATCGAGGGACGTCCGCTATGGAAGCCCATGCACCTCCAGCCCGTGTTCAAGGGCGCGCGCTACTGGCCGCACGAGGAGGGGCGCGACGTCTGCGCGGAGCTCTTCTCCCGCGGGCTCTGCCTGCCCTCAGGCTCCGGGATGACGGAGGCGCAGCAGGACCGCGTGACCGAGGCCGTGCTGGAGGCGCTCCACACGGTCCCGACCGGATGCTGAAGCGTCTTCTGGACATTGTAGGGGCCCTTTTGGGCCTGCTCCTTCTGTCCCCCGTGTTTCTGGGGATAACGCTGGCGGTCCGGCGCCGCATGGGGCCGCCGGCGCTTTTCTCGCAGCTCCGCGCCGGACTTGGGGGACGGCCCTTCCGGCTCTACAAGTTCCGCTCCATGACGGACGCGCGGGACGGGGACGGCTCGCTCCTGCCCGACGCCGACCGGCTGACGCCCCTGGGCGTTTTTCTGAGGCGCACCAGCCTGGACGAGCTGCCGCAGCTCTGGAACGTCCTGTGCGGGGCCATGAGCTTGGTGGGGCCGCGGCCGCTGCTTCTGGAATACGTGCCCCTCTACGACGAACGTCAGAGAAAGCGCCTCTCCGTCAAACCGGGGATCACGGGCTGGGCGCAGATCAACGGACGGAACGCCCTGACGTGGGAGGAGAAGTTCGAGCTGGACGTCTGGTACGTGGAGCACCGTTCGCTCCGGCTGGACCTGAAGATTCTGGCGGCAACGGCATGGAAGGTCCTGAGGCGCGAGGGCATCTCCGCGCCCGGGGCGGCGACCATGCCGCCGTTTCGGGGAAGTGGAAGATACAAGGAGAACGATTCATGAGCGCCTTCACCAAATGGGACATTCTGACGCATCGCCTCGACAGGGTCCGGGCGGGACTGGACACTCCATGGGAGTTTCTGTTGCTCCTTCTCGACCATGCGTCCCTGCGCCTTTGGGGAAAGAATCCCCACCGGCATCTCAGGAAAGTCACAAAACGCTTTATCTCCTCGATAACGAAGGAGGACGGCTGCTACCGGATTGGGGAAGCCCGCCTGCCGGCGCTGGACCCCGAGACCGAGCGTCAGTTCTTCGGCTATGTCTTCGAGGACATCTTTTACTCCTATCTGAACTGCGGCGACAATTACGACGAAGGGGAGATGAACCGTTACTACTCCCTGTTGACCGAGGGCTTCTTCTGCCTCGAGAACGAGAGGATCGACGTCAGGGTGCATCCCGGCGACGTGGTTATCGACGCCGGAAGCTGGATTGGCGATTTTGCCGCCTACGCCTCCGTCAAAGGCGCAACGGTCTACGCGTTCGAGCCCATCGAGGCGCCCTACCGTTACCTCCTGGAGACGGCAAGGCTCAACGCCAACATCCTTCCCGTAAAGAAAGGACTGGGGGACTCGGAGACCCAGGCGGTCATGTCGGATGACGACAGCTATACCCTGGGCAATGCCATATTGACCAACGGCCAAACCGGGTCAGCCGTCGAGATCACGACCGTGGACGCCTTCGTCCGCGACCAGCGGCTTGCCCGCGTCGATTTTATCAAAGCGGATATCGAGGGATACGAACGCCACATGCTGAAGGGCGCCCAGGAGACCTTGGCGCGCTTCGCCCCCAAACTGGCGCTCTGCACCTATCACCTTCCCGACGACCCGGAAGTCCTGGAGACGCTGATCAAGGAGGCCAATCCCGCCTACGAGGTCGTACAGAAACGCAAGAAACTCTACGCGGCCGTGCCGGGAGGCAACTCATGCGCATAGACCATATCGGATATGCGGTTCAGGATCTTGCCGCCGCCGCAGAAAAGTTCGAGGCCCTGGGGTATCGATCCTGCGGAGAGGAAACCGAGGATCTCGGGCGTAAGGTAAAGATCCGCTTTTTTTCCGACACATCGGGGGTCATGATCGAGCTGGTCGCCCCCCTGCAGGATGACTCCCCCGTCATGGGGTGGATACGGAAAAACGGCAATTCTCCCTATCATATCTGCTACGAGAGCAAGGATCTGGAGCGCGATATCACGGAGCTCAGGCAGAAGGGGTTTATCCTGGTGCATCCCATCGCTCCGGCGCCCGCCATGGGGGGCCGGCGTGTCGCCTTTCTGTACGGCACCGGGACGGGCCTGCTGGAACTGGCCGAAAGCCCATCCCCAAGCCGATAGGCCCCCGCAGAAAAGGAGTTCCGAAAGGAAGCTTCATCGAGAAAGGAACGGTTTCGACCTCATGAGATCATGCACTCTCGACGGAATAAAAATCGACGGCATCTGCGCCTGCGTCCCCTCCCACACGGTGGACAACACAACATTCGGCGCGGAACTTTTTGGAGACAGGATAGAGGACACCATCAGGGTCACGGGGATACGGACCCGCCGTGTCTGCCCCCCCGGGAGCGGAATCACCGCTCTCGACCTCTGTGTGGAGGCGGCGAAAAAGCTGTTGGAACACCATACTCTCACCCCTTCCGACCTTGGAGGGGTGCTCTTCGTCACTCAGACGCCCGACCACGACATTCCCAACAACTCATCCCGAGCGGCAGACCTGCTGGGCCTGTCCCATAGCTGCACAGCCGTGGACACGAGCTTCGGCTGTTCGGGGTATGTCTACGGGCTCTGGCTGGCCGGACTGATGGCCAGGTCTCTGAATGCCCCCGTCCTCCTTCTGGATGGGGAGACTCATTCCTATTTCACATCGCCAAGGGATCGCGCAACCGCCCTGCTCTTCGGGGATGCCGGTTCCGCGACAATTCTCACACCGGATGAAGGAGCGGATCCCTGGTTCTTCGGATTCCTGACGGACGGTTCAAAACATGACGTTCTGCTCGTCCCAGAGGGGCGATCGCGCAATCTTTTCAACGAGCATTCTCTGGAGTATCGGAATTGGCCGGACGGCGGGGTGCGTCGCCCCATCGACATCCGGATGGACGGAATGGCCGTATTCAATTTTGTGGTGCGCAACGTTCCTCCGGTTCTGACCGAGGTCCTGAAGAATGCAGGGGTCCCGGCCGACGCCGTCGATCGGCTGCTTCTGCATCAAGCCAACCTCTTCATGATCGAACAGGTGGCGAAGCAGATCGGAATATCCCGTGACAAGATGCCCGTCAGCCTGGATCGCTACGGCAACTCCAGCTCAGCGACCCTCCCCGTCACGATTTGCTCGGAACTTGCGGGCGAACTCCAAACCGAAAGGAAGCGGACGCTGCTTGCGGGATTCGGGGCCGGGCTTTCCATCGCAGCCGCTTCGATCGAAATGGGCCCCTGCATCTGTCCCGGCCTGCTCGAATACCCCGGCGAATGAAGGACTGGATCAGAATGAAGCATTTACGGATCGGGAGGTTTGTAGGGCGATGACAACGGAAGAGAAAATAGAGCTCTTGACCAGGACCATCGAGGCCGTGCCCGGCTCGCTGAAGCTGGAGACGGTTCTGAATGAGCTGGACTACTGGGATTCTCTGAGCAAGCTGTCCGTCTTGGCGATGTTTGGCACCCACTTCGATAGGGAACTGGACCTTGGAGTGCTCCGAGCCTTCAGAACCGTCGGCGACATTCTGACCGAGATGCACGCCTGACGCCGATGGCCTACCAGGAACGGAATGGAGGTTTGATTGCATGTCCATGGAATCGAATCCTTTTTCTCTCTGCGGCCGAACGATCCTCGTAACCGGAGGTTCCTCCGGCATCGGCCGCGCCGTAGCCATTGGCGCAGCGCGGATGGGCGCCCGAATCGCCGTGCTGGGCAGGACCCCGGACAGGGTTCAGGAAACCCTTTCGTTGCTGGAGGGGACCGGCCACGTCGGACACGTTTCCGACCTGACGAAGCTCGACGGCATCGAAGGCGACGTTCAGGCTGTCCTTGACCGTTCCGGGCCGTTCGGCGGGCTCGTGCACAGCGCCGGGGCGTCGGACGTCACGCTGCTGCGGGATATCGATATGGAAAAGGCCGAGCGGCAGATGCGCCTCAACTGGCTGTCCTTCATGGCCCTGTCGCAGGCGATCTGCCGCCGCGGACGCTATGCCCCGGGGCTGAGCGTCGTCGCATTGGCCTCGATCTCCGCACTTACCGGACAAGTAGGGCTCAGCGCCTACGCCGGGACCAAGGGGGCCCTCATCGCGTCGGTGCGCTCGCTGGCCTCGGAGTACGCGCCGCGCGGCATCCGCTTCAACTGCATTTCTCCCTGTCCCGTCGACACCCCCATGCAGCGGGAGACCCGATCCCGGCTCGGCGAGGAATGGTACCGGAAAGAGGTCCTCGAGAAGGCCCGGCTGGGGCCGCTCGCCCCCGAGGACGTCGCCGACCCCGTCCTGTTCCTGCTCTCCGACGCCAGCCGGCGCATCACGGGCACGAACATGATCGTCGACGGAGGATGGTCACTCTCCTGAGCCAGTAAAAAGAGCGTGACACAAAGAAAGTGAAGCACCAAAAGTCATTTTAATTCCAAATCGTTTGTAGGCGATAAGCAGAGAGCCGGCGAAGAAGGAGCCGTGCGAATCGCTTAGGTTTTTCACCAGGCGTACGGAGAAGCACGTCGAACCGAAGGTTTGCGGAGCAGCCAAGGTGAGCCTTCATTTTTCACCTGCATCGACAACGCGGTAACGGTACCGCGTGTCGACGCAGGCGAGGGACACGTCATTCAAGACCTGCCGGTCTTGAGGAGGCGGTCATCTGTTTACACGAAGCATACGAATGATTTGGATTTGAAATAAGGAGGATCCCGATGGATGCTGTTGCCAAGACAGACCTTGTCTCCAAAATGAATGCCGTCGTCAAGATCGTCTCCGAGGTCCTGGGGCTCCCCGTTACTGCCGAGTCGTCCATGGAGAACACCGAGGGCTGGGACTCCCTGAAGACCCTCCAGATCGTCATGGCGCTGGACGAGGCGGGGATGCCCGTCCCGCTCGAAAGGATCGCGGAGATACGCACCGTGGCGGACATCGCCCGATTCTCGAGGCAGGACCATGCATGATCTCGTGATCTACGGGGCAGGCGGACTGGGGCGCGAGGTCGCCGAGATCGTTCGGCGCATCAACGAGCGCCACCGGTTCTGGAATCTCCTGGGCTTCCTCGACGACGGAGCCGAGGCCGGAACGTTCTCGGGAGGACTTCCCATCCTCGGAGGGCGGAGCTTCGCCGAGGAATTCGACGGCCCTCTCGACGTCGTCCTTTCCATCGCCCGGCCCTCGGACAAGCGTGCGATATACGAGGCTCTGAAGCGCTGCCCCCACGTGCGTTTTCCGAACGTCATCGACACGGACTCGAAGCTCTCCTCCCGCATCGCGATGGAGGAGGGGGTGGTCGTCTCGCACTTCTGCTCCCTGTCCGTAGACATCAGTCTGGGCCGGTGCGTCTTCATCAACACCGGCTCCCATGTCGGACACGATTCCGTGCTGGGCGACTTCTGTTCCGTGATGCCCAACGTCAACATCTCGGGGAACGTCACGATAGGGGCGGAGTCCACCATTGGGGCCGGGGCCTCGATCCTCCAGGGACGATCGGTCGGCTCCGGGGTCATGGTCGGCATGGGCACCATCGTCCTGACCGACGTCCCGGATGCCTGCACGGTGCTGGGAAACCCCGCGCGAAAGTTCTGAGGCGCACGTGATGTTTCCAAAGGCGACCCCAAAGGCATCTCATTCCCCCTCCCTCATCCTTCTTTCGAACGTCACGGCCGAGAGCCTGGCCCTCCGGCTCAGGACGTTGCATGGACTCGATGCGGGAACCGCCCCCGGCTTCGACACCTGGAGGGCGGAGCTCCTGAATCCCGGATCCCCCGCTTGGGAGGCCGGAACTCTTTGTCTCGTTCTGCACGGTCCGGCCCTTTTCCCCGCCGGAGTCGGCGAGGATTTCGAGTCCGTCCTGGACGGTCTGTCCACCGCCATCGAGGAGGCGAAGCGGCAGCATCCCGACCGGACGCTGATCGTCTCCACCCTGGACCTTCCGCGGGCCCCCGCTCAGCCTCCGGCGGGTCCGAACCTCGAACGCCGCGCCGCTCAGCGCTGGCGGGATATTCTGGAATCCCTGCGTGTTCCCGTGCTCGATATCGAGGAGCTCGCCGCCGAGACGGGGCGGGAGAATTTCTACAATGCGAAGACGTGGTACCTCGGCGCCCTGCCCTTCTCCGCACGGGGGGAGACGCGCCTCGCCGCCGAGGTTGCGCGCATGGGGCGCATCCTGCAGGGGACACGCAGGAAATGCCTGGTCCTGGACCTGGACGGAACCCTCTGGGGTGGGGTCGTCGGCGAGGACGGCCTGGACGGAATCATCCTCTCGGACCATGGCGTCGGCGCCATCTACAGGGACGTCCAGGTCGCCGCAAAACGGCTCGCCCGACAGGGGGTGCTCCTGGCCATCGCCTCGAAGAACAACCCCGAGGACGCCCTGCGGCCTTTCCGGGAGCACCCCAACGCCGTCCTCCACGAGGAGGACTTCGTCTGCGTGAAGGCCAACTGGCTGCCCAAGCCGCAGAATATCGCGGATATCGCCCGTGAGCTCAACATCGGCATGGATTCCCTGGTCTTCATCGACGACAATCCCGTAGAGCGGGCGGCCGTTCGGGCCGGCTGCCCGGAGGTCGAGGTCCCGGAGTTCCCGTCCGACACGGCGGAGCTCCCCGCGTTTATGCGCGAGGTCGCGGACCGTTGTTTCACCGCGCCGCGCTTGGACGCCGAGGATGCCGCCAAGGCCGGAATGTATCGCGCCGAGGCCCTCCGAACGAGCGCCAGGGCGTCCTGCGGTTCCCTGGACGATTACCTCGCCTCGCTGGAGATGAAACTCGACCTTCACCTCCTGCGGGAGGACGAGGTGCCCCGGGCCGCACAGCTCTGTGCCAAGACCAACCAGTTCAACCTGACGACGCGCCGATACACGGAGTCGGACCTCCTCGCCATGCTTCGGGACGAGGCCCGCCGCGTCTGGATCGCCTCCCTGAGGGACCGTTATGGAGACTACGGGCGGATCGCCCTGGCGATTGCAGAGATATCCGGGACAGGAGACACGAAAAGCGCGCTTTTCGATACCTTTCTGATGAGCTGCAGGGCCATGGGGCGCGGCGTGGAGGGCGCCGTACTTGCCTGGATCGAGGAGCTTCTCGGGTCCGAGGGGGTCACGGCCCTGAACGGCCGATACGTCCCCACCGCAAAAAACGAGCCCGTCCGCGATTTCTGGGAACGCATGGGCTATGCCGAAAACGGGGAACTCTGGAGCCGGGTGGCTCCATTCCCGGAAAGAAGGTCGTTCGTATGCCGAAACTCTTGATCGTCACCACCGTAGCCGCAACGCTCAGGGCCTTTCTGCTGCCCTACGCCCGCCACTTCAGGGATCTGGGCTGGCGCGTGGACGCCCTGTCGCGGGACTCGGAATCCTGCGCGGAGTGCCGGGAGACCTTCGACGCCTGTCACGAGGTCCCCTTTTCCCGAAAGCCCTGGGCGCTCCGCGGCGTGCGCCGGATGAACGGCGCGATCCGCAGCCTCGTCCTCCGCGAGGGGTACGACATCGTGCACGTCCACACACCGGTGGCCTCCTTCGTGACGCGAACGGCGCTGGGCCGGCTGCCCGCGGAACGGCGTCCGAAGATCGTCTACACGGCGCACGGGTTCCACTTTCACAGCGGCGGCTCGCCCCTGAAAAACCGCCTCTACCTGGAGCTGGAGCGCCGAGCGGCGCGTCGGACGGACCATCTGATCGTCATCAACGAGGAGGACCGCCGGGCCGCCTTGGAACACGCCCTCGTCCCTCCGGAGAGGCTGACCTGCCTTCCGGGCATCGGACTGGACCTGGCAAGATGGTCCCGAAAATCCGTCTCGATGGCCGGGGTATGCGGGCTTTACGAGGAGCTCGGGCTCGGCCGGGAGGACGAGCTCTTCCTCATGGTGGCGGAGTTCAACCCGGGCAAGCGGCACCGGGACGCCCTGACCGCTCTGGCCAAGACCGGACGGAGGGACTTTCATCTCGCCCTCGCCGGCAGGGGGCCGCTCGAGGACGAGATGAAGGCCCTTGCCGAGAGGCTCGGGATCTCCCGGCAGGTCCACTTCCTGGGGCAGCGTTCCGACATTCCCCTGCTGATGCTGACCTCACGGGCGACCATCCTCCCCTCGGAACGGGAGGGGCTGAATCGAAGCCTCATGGAGTCCATCGCCCTGGGCATCCCGGTCCTGGGTGCGGACGTGCGCGGCATACGCGATCTCGTCACCGACCCCTCCCGCGGTGCGCTCTACCCCGTCGGCAACTCCGCGGCCCTGGCGGCGGCCATGCTCGTCGCGGCCGCCGCACCCTCCGAGTTCCATCCCCTCCCCGACTCCCGATGGGACCTCGGCAACCTTCTGAAGGAGCACGAGAGGATCTACTCCGAACTGCTCGGATAGCTCGGAAGCGCATTCCCCCAGGCCTTTTTCTCCCAAGTTTCCCTCCTGCGGCTGGTGACTTTTCCGCAGAGATGGAGTATCGTTAAGGGGCTCCCTTCCCGTCCGAACAGGAGCGGGCGGAGGAGGGCCTGTTTTTATCTTTCAAAGGGGGTTTCATCATGCACGAGAGGACCATGAAAGACCTGCAGGAGGCTTTCGCCGGCGAGTCGATGGCCAACAGGAAGTACCTGGCCTTCGCGGATCAGGCGAACAAAGAGGGGTATCCCGGCGTCGCGAAGATGTTCCGTGCCATCGCCTCCGCGGAGACGGTGCACGCGACCGCTCACTTCCGGACTATGGACGGGGTCGGCGATACGGCCAGCAACCTGAAGGCAGCCCTGGACGGGGAGACCTACGAGTTCTCCACCATGTATCCCGGGTTCATCGAGGACGCCGAGGCCGAGGGGCACGCGGCCGCAAAGCGGAGCTTCCACCTCGCCAACGAGGCGGAGAAGGTTCACGGCGGGCTTTACAAGAAGGCCCTGGAGGGACTTGCCGCTCTCAAGGGCAAGGACGCCGACTGGTACCTCTGCCCCATCTGCGGCTTCGTCCACGAGGGATCGGCCCCGGATGTCTGCCCGATCTGCAAGGCCAAGGGGAGCGTATTCGTGAAGAACCCCGCGTGCTGATCCACAGCCGCAATCGTTGCATACAATACGGCGGCCTCCTCGGGAAGAGGAAAGCCGCCGTATTTTATTTATTGGGAATGCCCGAGGGCGGATCAGAACTCCTCGAGGCCGGCTATATTCAGCATCTGCCAGTTCTGGGAGTTGATCTCCTCGAGGATCTCGCTCAGGACCCTGTCCGCATCCTCGAAGGGAACCTGACACGTCCCCACCCGGCGATGCCCGCCGCCGCCGTACTTCAGCATCAGCTTGCCCACGTCCACGGTGGCCGTCCGATTCAGGATGCTGTATCCGACGGAGAAGACGCAGTTCTTCCCCTCCCTGCCGTCGAAAACGCGCACCGAGACGTTCTGATCCGGGTAGAGCGCGTAGATGATATGCCGGTTCCCCACGAAGGTCTCGTCTATCCCGCGAAGATCCGTGACGACGGCGGCCCCCTCGGTGCGGGAATGGTCCTTCATCATCCTCTCGAAGGGCTCGCGGTGGGCCTCGTAGAGGCGTACCCGCTCCTGAAGGTCCTCGAGCTGCATGATCTCGTCTACAGGCATGACCAGGAGGTGATCGATCAGGCAGTCCATCAGCTGATAATTGGAGATGCGGAAGTCGCGATAGCGCCCGAAGCCGGTTCTGGGGTCCATGATGAAGGAAAGGAGGACCATCCCCTGCGGGTCCAGGACCTCCTCCCTGGAAAAGTGGGCGGAGTCGCACTTGTCGGCATCCGCCACCATGCCGTCGAAACGGGCGAGGCGTCCCTTGGCGCCGCCGTAGTATTCGTAGATGACCCGCGCACAGCTGGGAGCGGGCCAGGAGGCGCCGACATACTTGTACTGATGCATCACTCCCCGCGCATCCTCGCTGGTATGATGGTCGAACCACATGCCGCAGCCCGGGGCATAGGGGATGTTCACCAGGATGTCGTCGGCCGTGACTTCGATGAGCCCATCCTGCATGTCCTTGGGATGAACGAACAGTTTTTCGTCAAAAAGATTCAGGTCCTTGAGAAGTACCGCACACATCAATCCGTCGAAATCGGATCGGGTCAGAAGCCGCATCCCGGTTCACCTCCGCAAAAATGGCAGGAGCTCCTGCCTTCGTTGCTTTCCAGCGCAGATAAGTACGACAAAAATAAGGATTTTACCCTACGCCTTGCAGAGGTTGTGAACAAGAAACCACGGCAACGCGTTTCTTTCCGATTGTGCAAAAAGTACACGCAGGGCATCGCCGCAAAACGAAAGAAACCCTTTCGAGGCTGACCGGTCCGAAGACTCCAATTCCCCACTCCTTCTCATTTTAACTCAAAAAAGTCTGGAACGAAAGGCATCGGCCTCTATTTCTCAGGAAAGCGCCCTTGCCCGGGCCCGTCCGACAGCGCGGCAAGGGACAGAAATTCCCCGAGCACCTCAGGGAGTATGTCCATGGAATAACGCAGCTCCACCCGTTCGGTGAGCTTATGGGCATCGGCCCCGATGGGACCGAGGAGGACGGAGGGGATGTCGACGGACCTCAGGGCCTCGAGGGGGATGGAGTAGCCGCGGCCCCACAGGGGCATGTTGGCCGCCAGGGGCGCGATGTCGTCCCCCCCGCCGCGGAAGCCCGTGTAACTCAGGTCCGAGATCCCCTGAAAGATCTCGACCTCCGTGAGGCCCAGCCCCCGGTTCGCGAGGCTCCTCCGCACCGCCCCGGCGGCGTTTCGGATGGCCCGCTCCCGAGGCGTCCGCCCCTCGTTGACCCGGGCGGGATAGTAGGGCGGCAGGAACCCCACGACGACCAGAGGTCCCTTTTCCCCGACCCGATCCATCAGGAGCGAGAGGAACTCGACGTTGCGGTCCCGCTCGTCCGCTGCGGAGATGCGGGGAAGGAGCTCGTCCGTCAGACGCTCCCGGGACATCCCCGCCGCGGCGGCCGCCCTTCCCAGAAGCTCATCGACATCCAGCACCCGGACAGGCCGGTCCCCGCATCCCAAATGCTCGAAGGCGGATCGAAGCGCCCGGCCGGCCCTGGCCTTCATGTCCTCCAGGATCGAGGCCGGGGTCCGCTTCACGGTCAGGCAGTTGTAGTAGACAGCCGTGCGCTCGGGAAGCGTCACGGCATAGCGCTCCCGAAGGTCGCGCAGCCTCAGGCAGCAATCGGGCGAGAAGGTCTCTCCCCCGAAGCTCTCGGCCCCGCGCCCCTCGATCGAGAGGTTCAGGCAGGAGGCTATCAGGGTCGAGTTCATCCCCTCCCCATAGTTTCCGACGTGAGCCTCCCTTCCGACGCACAGGAAGAAGGGCATGGCCTTGCCGATCGTGCCGAAATATATCCCGGGCCCATCGTTGCTCAGAACGGGTTCCGTGTCGACGCAGACGACAAACTCGAGCTTCTCCCGCTCCCGAAGGTCCAGAAGGGCCGGAAGGGAAAGCCGCATCCCGGCGGAGTCGCCCTCCTCGTCCGGGACCAGCCAGAGCAGGACGTTGAAGTCCAGCTTCTCCCGGTCGGCCGCCCAGTCCTCCAGAAGGCACAGGTTGACGGCAACCCCCGTCTTCATGTCGGACACGCCCCGGCCGAACAGGTAATTTCCCGATTCGAGGTCTCGCCTTGCGTCGTCGGGCAGCTCGAGCCCGCCGATGCGGCTCGTGTAGGCTTCGGGGTCGAACGCCCATGGGCGCAGCGGACCGCAGACGTCGGTATCGACGACATCGAAATGCCCGGTCAGGATCACCGTTTTCCGGGTCGGACGAGCCGCCTTGAGAAGGGCCAGGACCGCCCTCCTGTCCAGAGGGTCCTCCTCCAGCCGCACAAGGCGCAGTCCACCCGGGTTCTCCCCGAAATAGGGAATGCGGGAGAGCCGGTCGTACAGGAACTGGGCGCACCGGTTCTCTCCCCCGTCGGACCCCGTGATGCTGGGGATGGCCACGAGACGCAGCATCAAATCATAAATACGCTCCCCCCTCGGGGTGAACCGAGGGCGCAAGTAGTCAAAGGGCAGCATTCTCCCACTCCTCCTTAGGATAAACGGCCGCCTCGACGAGGGGCCTCTCCTCCAACAGAAATTTACAATAATTTACAATCAAGAAAATCCACGATCCGTGCGACGAAACGCCCACTCGGCCGTGGGGACTCTGCATACTTTACCACAGTCCTTACAGCGGAAGGACGATGCATCAGAAGAACAACGTGTCGGACGAACAACGGTTGGATTTTCACTGAAAATAGCGTAAAATCAAATGGACCCTCGAGTCGAATTCGGAGGCATGGGGGATGAAGATCCGGATCCCCCGGAAAACGGTGACATTCCGAGCGGAGCCGGCCCGAGTCGGGGAACGAAAAACCGGGCAAGGAACGACTCCGAAGACGGGTTCATCGAGACCCATATTGCTAAGGAGGAATTTTTGTGAGACCTCAAAAAACAGTGTTCTATTTTCTGCATGGCCTCTGGACATTGGTCTTCGTCGCGTGTGTATTTTCCTCTGCCGCCCACGCCGCCGACCTTCAGATCGTCCAGGGGGAGGACGCTTATGTCGGCCAGGAGATCGTTCTGTCCCTGCAGGGCTCGCTCCTCTCACAGAAGCCCCTGTTCGAATGGTCCGTCAGCGGCGACGTCAAGTCCGTCCTGCTGAAAAACGGGGGGGCCGAGTTCGCGTTCACCCCGATCAACACCTCCGCCATCGATATCGAGGCCGTCGCCAAGAATCCTGACGGTCAGGTCCTGACCACAGCGAAGCTCGGACTCACCCCGCGCTACTTCGAGGTCGGGATCGAGAAGCTGGAGGATGAACCCCTCATGCTCTGGGACATCAAGGTCAAGGAGGAGCGTCCCACAACGGAGCTGGCCAGCAACCGTCCCATCCGTTTCGAGGCCAGACTCACCCCATCCTACAACGGAGAGCTGCGCTACGACTGGACCTCCGACGCTTCGACGTCGATCCTGAGCAGCGACGCCTCCCAGACCACGATAACCCGCAGCGAGATCGGAGATTCGGAGCTCTCCGTCCAGATCGTCAACGCGGCGGGGATCCCTCTGGGCCGCGCCTCCCGCGTCGTATCCGTCACCGTTCCGTCCTCCCGCATCGAGGATTCGGCACGCCAGAAGGCGGGCTGGACGGACTGGCAGGAGGCCCAGGCACAGTGGGCCCAGGAGCGTCATTCCGACGCTGTGGAGCTGGCAAAGCGCGCCGCGGCCCAGGTCCCGGAGGACCCCGACATCGCGGAGGGAGTCAAGGTCATGGGCGCCAATTACGACCGGATTCTTCGGGCCCTGGATCTCCAGAAGAAGGGCGCCGAACAGAGGGAAAAGGATCTTCTCGTCGAGGCACTGAAAATCTATCGGCGGGCCCGCGTCGTATGGCCCATGCCCGAGAGCGAGACGAGCATCAAGGAGCTCGAGGAAGCGATCGACGCCCTCCGGGTCAAGAATCAGCAGGCGGAGTGGCTGAAGGACACGGCGGCGGCCTACGATCAGGAGGGACAGATCCAGGAGGCGCTGGACTACTACAATCAGTCTCAGGCGCTGGTCCCATCCCAGGCGATCGAGGAGCGGATACTCCGCATCTCCCGGCGACTGGAGCTCATCGCCGAGGCGGACAAGCTCGCCGGCACGGGCAGTTCCCTCGAGCGGAACGGAAAGCTCGTCGAGGCCATCGAGAGCTACAAGGCCAGCCTCGAGAACAACCCCGACGAGGCCCTGGCCCTGCATGTGAAGGAGCTCGAGGAGATCGTCGTCCAGCGCAAGAGACAGGCCGCAGCCCTCTTCCGGGAGGGGAGCGATCTGCAGAGGAAAAGGCAGGAGACCGAGGCCCTGCTTCGATATCGTGAGAGCATGGCCATGTGGCCGAGCCCCGAGGCACAGAAGCGGATCGACGCGCTGGAAAGGACCGTTCGACTTCCCAAGAGCGCGGACATACGCGCTCCCGAGAACTTCGGCATAGGGACGAAGTCCGACGCTGCACGCTTCCTGATTGCGGGAAACAAACTCTACGGCGAAAAACGCTACAGGGAAGCTCTGGTTCAATACCGCAAGAGCTATGCGATCTCCCAGGACCAAATCCTGTCCGAGCTGATACGGAAGCTGGAGGCCTCCCTGAACGAGTACGAGGCCATCCAGGCCGCCAACAAACTGATCAAGGAGGGCAACCTTCTTTACAACCAGGGGCGCGTCCAGGAGGCGGCGGCGAAGTATCGGGAGAGCCTGGCCGCCCACCCCAACGCGGAGGTCGAGGCGTTTCTCAAGCATATCGAGGGCACCGCTTCCGGCAGCCCCGACGCTTCGCCGTCCGGACAGGGAAAATAACCGCGCGCCTCTTCCGGAATCGGGCGTTCTCGAGGAGGGGAAATCACTTGCTGATCATAGGTTTCTGCAACCTTAAGGGCGGCGTCGGCAAGACGACTGCGTGTCAGAACGTGGCCGTAGGCCTGGCCCGTTCGGGCAAGAGGGTCGCCGTTCTGGACATGGACCCGCAGAGCAACCTGAGCGCCAGCTTCGGCATCTCGGTCGCCCCCGGGGCGCTCCAGATCTTCGACCTGCTCTCCAGAGAAGCCGGCTGGGACGACGTCGTGACCTCCAAAGAGGGGGTCGACGTCATCCCCAGCTCGTTGGATCTGGTCATGGCGGAACTGCATCCCGAGGGCGCCATCGGAAAGGACACGCTCCTCCGCGAGGCCCTGGCCCTCGTGGACCCCAAACGCTACGACTTCATCCTGCTGGACAGCCCCCCTCAGCTCGGCGTATTCACCCGCAACGTGCTGACGGCCTCGAACCTGCTGGTCGTCCCCATGGATGGAGGCTTTTACAGCCTGGCCGGCCTGCGCCTTCTCAACGAGGCCATCCCGCTCTTCAAGGCACGCCTCAACCCCCAACTCGCGTTCCTGGGAATCCTCATGACCCGCCACAACCCCAACATCTTCATCTCCCGCGAGGTGGCTTCCGAGGTTCGCAGCTTCTTCGGCGACCTGTTCTTCTCGGCCTACGTCCGGCAAAACGTCAGTCTCATAGAGGCGTCCAGCCTGGGCATGTCCGTCTTCGCCTACGACCCGGCAAGCAACGGAGCGCACGACTACAAGCGTGTCACGGCCGAATTTCTCGAGAGGTGTCAGAATCATGGCTAAGAAGATCAGACCCAGCCTGAAGGATTACCTGAGGACGGGGGTCGTTCGCTTCAACGATGACGGGGAACCGGCGGCCGCCTCCCCGCTCGCCGACGGCCGCAGCCCGTCGTCGGCTCTTCTCGCCCTCCTCTCGGAGCGTGACCGCCTGACGTGGGAGCCGATCCTCGGCGCCGGAACGGAGATGCGAACCGCCCCCCTCGATTTCACGGCCCTGAGGGAGGAGTTCCGCAGCGCGGACAAGAACCGTTTCACCTACTACCTGCTGGCGGACGGAGAGGAGCACCTGCGCCCGGTGAGGACGAGCGTCCAGATCCGAAGCCCGCTGAAGCTCCTTTTGAGATGGGACGAGACGGGCATCCTGACCTGCTACGGACTTCAATGACCCCAACGTCGCGGTGACCAGCGTCATAATGACAGAAGGAAGCCCTCGGACGGCCCCATACAGAGGCACGAGCGCATCGTCTGTTGCTGCACCTATCGATTGCGTGCACTCGGCGAGGAAGGGAAATATACGGAATGAATCTGTCTCAGCTCAAATACTTTCAGGCTGTCTGTCAGTTTGGAACTATTACCAGAGCTTCGAAGGAGCTTCATATTTCGCAACCCTCCATTTCCAGCGCGATCAGGGAACTGGAGGAGGAGTACGGAGTGATCCTGTTCCAGAGAAGACATCATGGCATGGTCATGACCGAAGCGGGGAAACGTCTTTTGACGATGTCCAGAACTCTGCTCAGCGAAACGGAACGTTTGAACCGAGTCATGACCGAGCTGAGTGACGAGCGTAAAATCTTACAGATCGGAATTCCTTCGTTGTTGAGCCTGTTCATCCTGCCCAAGGTCATAGAGGCTTATAAACGTAAAAGGCCCGATGTGCGGATTCGAGTCGAGAGTAGCGGCAGAAAAGAGGTATTCGAGCTGCTCACGGAAGGGGAACTCGATCTCGCGATACTGCCCTGCAGCACGTCAGGCTGTTTCGACTCGATCTACCATGCGGTTCCTCTTTTCACGCTGGAATTGGGAGTATGTGTTTCGCCGCGCCACCCGCTGAGCCGAAAGCCTGTCGTCACCATCGAAGACCTTCAGAGCGAGGATCTGGTGGTCTTCGAACAGGATTACCTGCATAAGGAAATCTTGTTCAATCGTTTCAAGGACGAGCACCTAAAGCCTAATATTTTGCTGGAGACATCGCAATTTTCTACAATCCTGAGTCTCGTGCAGCAGGGGGCCGCGGTCAGCTTCGTTCTCAAGGATGTCGTAGAGGAATGGATGGAGATAAAATACATCCCCATATCTCCGCAGCTCAGCCTGGACATCCGCATGATATGGCGGACCGAC
>ERZ772772.293-NODE-293-length-30907-cov-15.606055_pt1 | contig 30907 bp, 27 predicted proteins | sample MGYA00511484_ERZ772772 | MGnify/ENA primary metagenome ERZ772772 (study PRJEB29015, sample SAMEA2737913) | human oral metagenome | biome: human oral; feature: human-associated habitat; material: dental | place: China | collected 2088 ... | reverse complement strand
ATCCGACCTTGCCGTGCTGGCGGCTATGCAGCGCCGGCTGCTGACGGCGCTGTGGCCGCTGCTGCGCCCGGGCGGGCGGCTGCTGTATGCCACCTGCTCGGTGTTCCGCGCCGAGGGGCAGGAGCAGGCCGATCACTTTCGCGCCGCCCACCCTGACGCGCTGGCGCTGCCCGCGCCGGGCCACTTGCTGCCTGCGCTGGCGCCCAGCGGAAATCCGGCTGAAAAATGCGGTGAAGATACGGACGCACACGAACCTTACACGGAAGATGGCTTTTTCTATGCCCTGTTTGAAAAAAGCGCTGCCTGAATTCACGGGCCTTGCCGCCGCGCGCCGCCGCGCCTTGCTGCGCACGGGCGCGGCCTTGGCCTGCCTGTCTGCGCTGCCCGCTTGGGCGCAGGCGGATGAAGCGCAGCCGGAAACAAGCCCGGAGATGGGCGTTGAGACGGAGGCAGGAATGGAAGCGGAGATGGGCGTGGAGACAGGGCCGGATCGCCCGCCCGCCGCGCCTGCCGCAGAAATGACCGGGCGGGCGGGCGCTGGCGCTTCAGCCCCAGAGAGCACGGAAAACAGGCCCTCTGATGCCGGGCAATCCGACAGCCAGGCATCCGAAAGCGCCTTGCCCGAAAGCCCGGCGCAGCCGGCCAGCGCCGCCACGCTGGCCGAGCTGCGCACCCGGCGCGAAGCCGATGGCAGCCTGCTTTTGACGGCGCGCGTGCGCTTTGCGCTGGCGCCCGCGCTGGAGCAGGCGCTGCTCAAAGGCGTGCCCCTGCACTTCATGGCCGAAGCCGTGGTGCTGCGCAGCCGCTGGTACTGGCGCGACCGCCGCCTGGCCGCGCGCCAGTGTTACTGGCGGCTGGCCTATCTGCCTCTGATGCGCCGCTGGCGCGTGCTGATCAGCAGCCAGCCGCTGGCGGGCGTGGAAGCGCCCAGATCCGAGACCACCACGGCCCGCCTGTTTGACACGCTGGATGAGGCGCTGGACGCCGTGCAGCGCGTGAGCCACTGGCGCATCATGAATGCCGCGCACTTCGAGCCGGGCCGCCGCCACACGCTGCGCTTTCACTACCTGCTGCAAGACGAGGGCCTGCCGCGCCCGCTGCAAGCGGCCGAGCGCATCGAGGTGCAGCGCGACATGGATCTGACGCCGGAGGGCGCGGCATGAACGGCAGGCCAGACGCTTCTTCGCCCGCCACGCCATTGAACACCCCCTCAGCCACGCGCTTTGCCCGGCTGTGGAACCGCGTGCAGCGCCGCGCGCTGCTGGCCGCCGCCGCCGTCATGCTGTCCGTGGGGCTGATGCTGCTGTTTCTGCTGGCGCAGGCCGCCAACAATCTGCTGCTCTATCAGAACTACTACGCGCCGCTGGTGGTCATGAATGCACTGGTAGCGCTCATGCTGGCGCTGGGCATTGGCTGGGGCGTGAGCTGGCTGTGGCGGCAGTGGCGGCGCGGGCGCTTTGGCAGCCGGCTGCTGACCAAGCTGGCGGCCATCTTCGCGCTGGTAGGCGTGCTGCCGGGGCTGCTGATTTACGTGGTGTCGTATCAGTTCGTCTCGCGCTCTATCGAATCGTGGTTTGACGTGAAGGTGGAAGGCGCGCTGGAAGCCGGGCTGAACCTGGCCCGCACCTCGCTGGACACGCAGGCGCGTGATTTTGGCAACCAGCTGCGCGCCGCCGCCACGCAACTGGCGCAAACGCCAGACGGGCTGACGGCCCTGCCGCTGGAGCGCATTCAGGAGCAGACCGGCGCGACCGACATCTCCCTGTGGGGCGGCAGCCCGCTGCGCATGGTGGGCAGCGCAGGCGGCGCGCACTTTGAAATCAACCCTGAACGCCCCGCCGCCCAGCAGCTGCGCACGGCCCGCGCGCAAGGCGTGGCCACGCAAGTGGAGGGGCTGGACGAGCCTGGCGGCAGCGCCCGCATCAAGGCGCTGGTGCTGGTGAGCGCGCCCGGCGTGAGCCTGGTGGACGAGCAGCGCTTCGTGCAGGCCGTGCAGCCGCTGCCCAGCGCGCTGGTGGCCGACGCGCTGGCCGTGCAGGAAGCCAACCGCGAATATCAGGAGCGCGCGCTCGGCCAGGGGGCGCTGCGCCGCATGTACATCGGCACGCTCACGCTCAGCCTGTTTCTGGCCGTGTTCGGCGCGGTGCTGCTGGCCGTGCTGCTGGGCAAGCAGCTGGCCACGCCGCTGCTGATGCTGGCCAAGGGCATGCGCCAGGTGGCGGCAGGCGATCTCACGCCCAAGCTGGTGCTGGCGGGCAAAGACGAACTGGTGGGCCTGACCCGCTCTTTTTCAGACATGACGCAGCAGCTGGCCGACGCCCGCCGCGCTGCCGACCAGCACCGCACGCGCCTGCAAACCATTCTGGACAACCTCACCGCCGGCGTCATCGTGCTGGACGCCGCTGGCGCCGTGCAGTCGGGCAACCCCGGCGCCGACCGCATTCTCGGCCTGCCGCTGGCCGACTACTGCCTGGGCAAGCCTCTTTCCACGCTGCCCGCGCTGCAAGAGCTGGCGCAAGGCGTGCAGGCGCAGTTCGCCGAATTCGAGGCCGCCCGCGCCGAGCACAGCAGCCTCAAGCACTGGCAGCACACCTTCGAGCTGCACGCCGCCGAAGGCGACGTGGCGGATAACGCCATCACTCTGGTGGCGCGCGGCGCGCTCCTGCCCGGCGGGCTGCGGCTGCTGGTGTTTGACGACATCTCCGAAGTCGTCTCCGCCCAGCGCGCCCGCGCCTGGGGCGAAGTGGCGCGGCGGCTGGCGCACGAAATCAAAAACCCGCTCACGCCCATTCAGCTCTCGGCCGAGCGGCTGGCGCACAAGCTGGCCGGCAAGCTGCCCGAGGCCGAAAGCCAGATGCTGGACAAAGCCGTGGCCACCATCGTCGATCAGGTGCAAGCCATGAAGCGGCTGGTCAATGAATTCCGCGACTACGCCCGCCTGCCCCGCGCCGATTTGAAGCCGCTGGATCTGAACGCGCTCATCACCGACGTGCTGGCGCTTTACGAATCCGGCGAAGGCGCGCGCAGCGTGCCCGTGCGCGCCGAGCTGGACGCGGCCAGCCCCCGCATCCTGGGCGACGCGCAGCAGCTGCGCCAGGTCATCCACAACCTGCTGCAAAACGCGCAGGACGCCACGGAAGCGGCCGGGCGCAGCGCCCCCGTCATCATCCGCACCCAAACCCTGCAAGCCGAAGACGGCCTGCACCGCGTGCGCATGACCATCGCCGACAGCGGCCACGGCTTTGCCGACGCCATTCTCCAGCGCGCCTTCGAGCCTTACGTCACCACCAAGGCCAAAGGCACCGGGCTGGGGCTGGCTGTCGTCAAGAAAATCGCCGACGAACACGGCGCGCGCATCGACCTGTCCAACCGCTGCGAAAACGGCGCGGCGTGCGGCGCACTGGTGTCGTTATCATTCAAAAGCGACGTTTGATATCTGAGAAAACACGAATAACCATGGCAAATATTCTGGTGGTTGATGACGAGCTGGGCATCCGGGATCTCCTCTCCGAAATCCTCAATGACGAAGGCCACACCGTGCAGCTGGCCGAAAACGCCGCCAGCGCCCGCGCCGCCCGCCTGGAATCCCAGCCTGACTTGGTGCTGCTTGACATCTGGATGCCTGACACCGACGGCGTGACCCTGCTCAAAGAGTGGCGCGCCGCCGGCCTGCTCACCATGCCCGTCATCATGATGAGCGGCCATGCCACCCTGAACACTGCCAGCGAAGCCACCCGCATCGGCGCGCAGGATTTCCTGGAAAAACCCATCACCCTGCAAAAACTGCTCAAGGCCGTGCAGCAGGCCCTGCACCGTGACCCGCCCCCTGCGCCCAAGCTCGCCAGCGCCCCGCGTCCGGTCACGCCCGCGCTGACCGCCGTCACCATGCCTCTGGCAGGGCACCCGCAAGCGCCCGCTGTTCAGCCCGACCCTGCGCCCACAGGCCCTCAAAGCCGCCAGAGCTTCGATCTGGACCGCCCCCTGCGCGAGGCCCGCGATCACTTTGAAAAAACCTATTTTGAATACCATCTGGCCATGGAAAACGGCTCCATGACCCGGGTGGCCGAAAAAACCGGCCTGGAGCGCACACACCTGTACCGCAAGCTCAAGCAGCTGGGTATCGACCTTTCCCGCAACCGCAAGCACAGCCAGGCCGCCTGAAAGCCGTGCTAGAATTCGCCTTCTTTATGGCCCGGTAGCTCAGTTGGTAGAGCAGAGGACTGAAAATCCTTGTGTCGGTGGTTCGATCCCGCCCCAGGCCACCAAATGCAAACGCCCTGCCGGTTCTCCGGCGGGGCGTTTTCTTTTAAGCCTGTTCAAAGTCCTGCGACACACAAAAAATCGTTTCGAAAACCCGCTTCCCAATCAAAAACAAGAGCAAATATAGGGAACAGGGATACCGTTTCGCGCAGTTCCCACCAAGACATCATGCTATGAATGCAGGAGCAAACAACCCATGCTTTCAGCCCAGCTTCATGCCGATACGCCTGCTGCATGTCAGACCGTTGACAGGCTCTTGACGTCTTAAAGCGGCGAACCAGATCCCTTTCCCCGGTTCGCCGGAGGCAGGACAATGCAGGCCCTGCGGCCGCCTGCTTGCTTCACTCCTTCTTGACATGACCTGGACTCATCCCCTGCTTGTCGGCATAGCCTGTGCCGTGCTGCTTTTCTGGGCTGTTGGCGCCTACAACCGGCTCATGCGGCTGCGCGCCAAGGTCAAAAAGCAGTTTGCCGCGTTGGATGCGTTCATGCTGCGCGAACTGGTATGGGTGCAAGGCTGCCTGCCCGATACCATGCGCGGCGGCACAATGCCTGCGCCGCTGACACTCCAAGATGAAAGCCATGCCGCCTTGGTGCGCCTGTGGGCAGCCTGCGAGCAACTGGCTGCCGCGCTGGCTGAAACCCGCCACAACCCCTATACCCCTGAGCTGATGGAAGGACTGGCCACCGCTCATGACACTTTGGGCGCTGCCTGGCAGCGGGCGCTTGAATACCTGGCAGCAGATACGCCCGGCGTTGACGCCACGCGCCTGGCCAACCGCCGCACCCACCTGCTGCACCAAAGTCTGCCCCTGCGCGAGTCTTTCAACGCCTCCGTGCTGACCTACAACCGCGCCATCGGTCAGTTTCCGGCCAGCCTGCTGGCCCGGCTATGCGGTTTCCGCCCGGCCGCCATCTTGCGTGCGCTGCCGCTGTCTTCGGCATAGGCCACCCTCTTCAAAAGGCATAGCGAGATGTCTTGATGGGAAGGGCGCGAACGCCGCTTTTCTTGGGTCTCGAAATGCGTGCGGCGTCAGCTCTGGGCTTTTGTGATGCAATTCGCCGCTTCCGGCGAACTCTCGCCACCCATATTTCCCCTGATGAAACACTTGGCATCCGTTTTCCGCGCCCAGCAACAGCAAAACGCCCTGCTGTGGCGCGAACTGGTGCGGCGGCCCGGCTCCGTGGGCGCTATCTGCGCCAGTTCCCGCCGCCTGGCCGCCTGCATGGCTTCGCACATTGACCCGCATCCGGACGCCCCTTCCGTCGTCGTCGAGCTGGGCGGCGGCACGGGCGCCATCACCGCCGCTTTGCGCGCCAGCGGGCTGCCCGCCAGCCGCCTGGTCGTCATTGAGCATTCGGCCAGCCTGGCGCAACACCTGCGCCAGCGCTTTGAAGGCGTGTGCGTCATCCACGGTGACGCCGCAGACCTGCCCCGCATGCTGCGCGGCGGCGATTGGCCCGCTGACGAAGCGGGGCGGCCCCTGCCCATCGCGCAAATCGTCTCCGGCCTGCCCCTGCTGTCCATTCCCTTGCCCGCGCGCCGCCGCATTCTTGCCGCAGGCATGCAGGCGCTGCCCGCGCAGGGGCGGCTCATCCAGTTCACCTACGCCCTGCGCGCGCCTTCGCCCTGGCAGCAGGCGGGGCTGCAATTGCTGTCAAGAGAGCGCGTTGTGTTCAATCTGCCCCCCGCCCGGGTGGATGTGCTGGCGCATCCCGTGCAAAGCTCGCGCTGGAAAGCCGCTTGAGACCCGCCCGCAAGCAGGCCCCCGGGCGAGCGGCCAATGAGTGGATCAGCGCCTCCAGCATGGCCCTTCGCTGACCAGATAACCAAAAAAAACAGGAGCAAATTCAAGGGGTCTGAAATACCCTTCCACGCTTTGTCCACTAGGACCTCATGCTATGGATAAGGGAGCTAAATATTGCCATCCATTCCTCGCGCATGCCTGACCTGCGCCCTGCCCTGCTCTTTCGCCTCACGGCCAAACTGTGAGCAGGCTTTGAGGAGCCTTGCTTTTTCCGCCTTCCGTCAGGCAAAACCGGGGGCAGGCGCATGTTCCGCTCCCAACGCAATCGGCCCTCACTCATGAAAAAGGGCCGGTACAAACCGGCCCTTTCGGCATGGACGCAAACAGCTGCGTCAGGCGCCTGCGCGGCGGCGGCGCCAGCCGCCCACGCCTGCCATCAGCGCTGACAACGCCGCCAGCATGGGCCAGCCCAGCGTGGGCACGGAAACCGGAGCGCCCGGAGTTGGCGGGCCGCTTTGGGTTTCAGCAAAGTTGTTGCCAGTCGATCCCGTGGCGGGCACCGTGAGCGTGATGGTGCTGTTGCCCGTGCCGCTGCCGCCGGTGTCAGCCGTGCCGCCCGCGCCGCGCGTGTTGTAGGCGTTGGTGTAGCCCGATGGCTGCGTTTCGGTGATGGTGCAGTTCGCACCTGCGGGCACGTTGGCGAAGCTGTAGCTGCCGTCAGCGCCTGTTGTCGTGGTGGCGCTGTGCGCCGGGCTGGTGCAGGCCAGCGCCACGGTGACGCCGCTGATGCCAGGGTCGGTGCCATTGCCGTTGTCGGTGGTGTTGGCGGGCGAGCTGGCTTCGCGATAGACGCGGCCGGAGACCGTCACGCCGGAGCCGCCTCCGATCTGGGTTTCAGCAAAGTTGTTGCCGGTCGAGCCTGTGGCGGGCACCGTGAGCGTGATGGTGCTGTTGCCCGTGCCGCTGCCGCCGGTGTCGCCCGTGGCGGCCGTGCCGCGCGTGTTGTAGGCGTTGGCGTAGCCCGTGGGCTGGGTTTCCACCACGGTGCATTGCGCGCCTGCGGTCAGGCCGCCAAAGCGGTAGGAGCCGTCAGCGCCCGTTGTGGTTGTGGCGGTGTGCACGGGGTTGGTGCAGGCCAGCGTCAGGGTCACGCCGCTGATGCCAGGGTCGGTGGCGTTGCCGTCATCGGTGGTGTTGGCGGGCGAGCTGGCTTCGCGGTAGACGCGGCCGGCGATGAAGGTGCTCGTGTCCTTCACTTTGGTGAGCACGCGGTTGGAGCCGGGGTTGCGCGCCAGCAGGGTGGCGGAGTCGGCGCGGTAGTCGTTCACGTACTGGTTGCCGTCGCTGTTGCCGCTGGCAATGACCGGGACGATGAGTTCATACGCCGTGTTGATGGGCACGGTGCCGGTGCGGCCATAGGCCAGGGCCATGAAGGCTGTGGCATCGCCAATGGCGGCCGGGCAGTTGGCCGAGCCGAATTGCGCCACGGTGCACCAGTTGGTGCTGCTGGCGCTGTTGCTGCCGGTGCCCTGCACGTTGTGGCTGGCGTCGTTGGGACTGTTGCGGTTGATGTGGGCCGGGGCGTTGCTGGTGTAGAGCACCACCATCGCGGGGTCGGCTGTGAGCGCATGCCCGGCCACGGGGGCGGCAATGGGCGCTGCGAGCTTGAGCGCGCCCGCGTAGCTGCTGCTGCGGCCATCGCTGGCGTAGGGCAGCACGTCAAGAATGCGCAGCTGGTCCAGGTGGGTGCCGGTGGCGGCGTAGTACAGCGTGTAGGTGAAGCCCGTGTTGAGCGGCACTTCAGCGTGGCTCACGCTCTTTTTGAGCAGCACGGTGGTTTCGGCGCGCGTGCGCACTTTCCAGTTGCTGAAGCTGCAGCTCTGGCCGCTTTTGCAGACAAAGCCGTTGGCGCCACGGTAGATGGCCTTCAGGCGGCCATTGGCCGTGGAGTCGGCGAAGGTGGAGTTGAGCAGCTGCACGCCATTGGGCGCCGAGAGGCTGACCTGCGCCTGATAGCGCAGGGGCGGCAGGTTGGCTGCCGCGCTGCCCAGCTCGGTGTGCTTGACGGGCTGGTTGGGCAGCGTCCACTTGCACGCCGTGTAGCCTGTGGGCACCGAGTTGGCGTCAAAGGGGCCGCCGGAAGGCGTTGTGCCAGCGGCGGAGCAGTCGGGATCGGCAATGGCCGTGCCGCCCAGCGTGCTGGTGCCGGGCATGTAGCTCATGTGTTGCGGCAGTACGTCCCACACGGTGACGGTGGTGGTGTGGTCAGCCGTGGAGCTGGCGGCGTTGACGGTGATCTTGTAGTCCAGCAGGCTGCCGGGGGCCACGGCGCGGCCATCCAGCAGTGAAGCGTCGTTTTCCGATTTGCTGACGGCGATGTATTCCGTTTCGCGGATGCGCATCACGTCGCTGCCCTGCCTGATGTTGCCTGGCGCTATTTGCCACATGGCCTGGTTGGGCGCGATGGCACCCAGCGTGGAGTCGCCCTGCGCGAAGGCGCGGCCCGGCGCGTTGTCCGTGCCGGAGAAGGCATAGGTGGCATTGGCCTGCAACGGGATGTAGTAGAGGGTACTGACCGCCTTGCCGTAGGTGCTGTAGGAGCCGCGCACGCGGGTGATGTCTTTCAGGCTCTTGCCTGCGGCTTGCAGCGAGGCGATGGAGTCGTACCAAGTCACGCCGTCCGAATCGCCGCAAGTGCTGTCGGACTGGGCTGATCCGCTCTGGGCCACGCTAGGCCACGTGTCGGGATATTCCGTGGTGGTGGTGTTGTAGCTGTTCCAGGTGCCGCTGGCGGAGATGCCATTGCCGCCCACGCCCAGCTCCCAGGTCACGGCGGCCGAGCCTGCCTGAGGCCAGGTCAGGATGCCCGTCTTCACGTCCACCCGGGAATCGCTGGACGGCAAGGCGTTGGCAAAGCTCAGGCGCGTGTTGTCGATGCGCTCGCAGATGTAGCCGGCAGGCATGTCGTCAGTGCCGGCGTTGATGACGTGCAGCCGCGCGTCAAAGTGCTGTCCGGGGCCGGCCTGCCGCACGTAGGTATCGTCCGAAAGGGAAGGGTCTGCGATGGCGTAGGTCACGCCCGCCTTGCGCGAGCCGCCGGGGCGCAGCGAATACAGCTTGCTGAGCGAGCCGCCCGTGGTGCGGCGCACAAGCGCCTTGTCCTCGCCGCTGGAAGGCGGATTGGCCTGCCCGGTAACGGATGTGCCGCTGAGCGAGACCTTGTTGATGACTTCTTCGTAAACATTGGGCGTGAAATCAGTCACCGGAGCCCACAGCAGCACGGACTTGCTGGCCACCCACCACTGGTTGGCCGAATCCAGCAAGTTGCTCGTATTGACCACGGTGCCCGGGCCGGTGCCCTTGCGCGTGGGGTAGTGCTTAAGCGAGAAGTCCACGCCAGATACCGTCAGCGTGGCCGTCTTCGCGCCCACATTCACGCTGGTGGCCTTGCAGTCGCCGCCGTTGGCCACGGTGGTGTTGCTGGTGGAAGCCGCGCCGGTGTCATTGACTTCGAAATAGGTGTTGTCAAACCCGTTGCCCAGGCGGGTCAGGGAGTAATCCCAGTTGCCGCAACCGTCGTGCTTGCCTGTGCCCATGAGCGCGCGGGCAAAGCCAGGCACGTCAATGTTCCAATCGACCAGGCGCAGGCCCGGAAACTTGGCGCCATTGTCAAAGTTGTCTTCCAGCGTGAAATCGGGCTTGAGCGCCTCCAGGCCCCGGCGCGAGCCCTCGGCATAAATCCCGATGTTGTAGGCCACCACGTAGCCATCTTCGCCATTGGGGCCGGAGCGGGGTATGAACACGCCGCCGCCTGAAGAACGGGTTTTCTTCACCTTCCAGCGCGGCGCGGCGGAAACCGTGACCACGGGCGCGCCGTAGGTGGGCGTGCTGGGGTGCGAGGGTTCATTGAGCGTGCGGGGATTGGAGCGCGCCGGGTTGCCGTCGGACTGATACGTGACGGTGGGCGCGGCAATGGTGGCGCCGTTGGGCGCGCCGCCGCTGACGTGGTAGCTGAAAGACAGGTTGCTGCCGCTGAGCGGCTGCGGCTGGGCGCAAAAGAGCTTGAGGCCGTCGGCCGTGACGCCCGATACGCCCGCAGGCGGCGGATCGCTCACGGGCGTGGCCGAAATGTTCTGGCAGCCGTCCGCGCCGGAAGGAATGTCGGTCGCGCGGAAATACGCAATGCGCGGATTGGCCGGGCCGGTGTAGCCGGCAGGCAGCGTGGTGGCGCCCATCTCCAGCGTAACCAGGCTGTTGGCCGCTTCGGGAGCGAGCGTGTAGCTCACGCGGTACATCACCTGGTCATTGGTGCGCACGATGGCATCAGAAGGGGAGTTGTCCAGCCCCGCGCCTGCCGAGCCGTCGAACGGCAGCGAGCCGGAAGCGGCCATGCCCATCGCAAAGTCGCTCACGGCCGCATGGGCTGACGAAGCCATGCAAGCCACTGCCAGCACAGACAGGCCAGCAGCCAAGCGCAGCCTTGCGCAGCGCGCGGCATCCGCACATGTTTGTTTCATATCAATATTCCGTATGAAGAAAATGAAAAGAAGCGCATCCTATCGGCAGTTCACATTTGTTTCAAGCGATCTATGCCAAACGGCAATAATCGCCAGATTATTCGTGCATTGAAACAAATATCTCGTTTCAATAAATTTTTCTGCGACACATTTTGACTGGATGGATTTTTGAAATGCTCTCCTCCCTGGCCGCCATCAAAGGCATGAACGACATCCTGCCGCCCGACTCCGCCCGCTGGGAGTGGCTGGAAGAGGTGGTGCGGCGCACCATGCGGCGCTTTGCCTTTGCCAACATCCGCACGCCCATCGTGGAGCACACGGCGCTGTTTGCGCGCGGGCTGGGCGAAAACACCGATGTGGTGGAAAAGGAGATGTATTCCTTTCAGGACCGCAACGACAAATACGGCGACGCCGACCACCTCACCTTGCGTCCTGAAAACACCGCTGGCGTGGTGCGCGCGGCCATTGAGCACAACTTGCTGTATGGCGGCGGCCAGCGTCTGTATTACATGGGCCCCATGTTCCGGCGCGAGCGGCCCCAGCGCGGGCGCTACCGGCAGTTTCACCAGATTGGCGCGGAAGCGCTGGGCTTTGCGGGCGCGCAGGTGGATGCCGAAATGATTTTGCTGGCCGTGGCCTTGTGGCGCGAGCTGGGCATCAGCCGCTGGCGGCTGGAACTCAACAGCCTGGGCCAGCCCGAAGAGCGCCGCGAGCACCGCGCCGCCCTCATCGCCTACTTTGAAGCGCACGCCAGCGAGCTGGACGAAGACGCCCGCCGCCGCCTGCACGCCAATCCGCTGCGCATTCTGGACACCAAAAACCCCGCCATGCAGGCGCTGGTGGAAGGCGCGCCACGGCTCATGGACTATCTGGGCGAGGCTTCGCTGGCTCACTTTCATGCCGTGCAGGCCATGCTGGATGCGGCCGGCGTGCCCTGGAGCGTGAACCCGCGCCTGGTGCGCGGGCTGGATTACTACAACCTCACTGTTTTTGAATTCATCACCGACAGTCTGGGCGCGCAAGGCACCATCTGCGGCGGCGGCCGCTATGACTATCTGATTGGCCAAATGGGCGGCAAGCCCGCCCCCGCCGTGGGCTGGGCCATCGGCGCGGAGCGCGTGCTGGAGCTGCTGAAAGAAGAAGGCGTGGCCGCGCCGCAAAGCGTGCCTGATGCCTACGCCATCATCCCCGACGCCGCTGCGCTGCCGCAGGCCATGCGCTGTCTGCACGCGCTGCGCGCACAAGGCGTGGCCGTGCAAATGCACGCCAGCGCCGAAGAAGCGCCGGGCAGCATGAAAAGCCAGTTCAAACGGGCCGACGCCAGCGGCGCGCGCTTTGCCCTCATCTTCGGCGCCGACGAGCTGGCCGCCGGCCAGGTCACGCTCAAAGCCCTGCGCGATGGCGTGGGCGAGCAAACGCGCCAGCCGCTGGACGGCGTGGCCGCCTGGAGCCGCGCGCTGCTGGCGTGAGCTTGACAAGCTGGCAAGAAGAAGGCCCTATTCGCTCCTTTATTAAGAGCATGACGTCCTAGTGGAAAGTGCGCTGAAGCCGTTTTCAGCCTCTTGAATTCGCTCCTCTTTTTGAGCTGCTTCCCACTGAGCGCGGCGGTGGCGGCTCGCCCTAGAATGCGCCGCTTCATTTGACCACCCCCGCGTCGCGCGCAAGACACCGCATCATGGCAACACAGCACTTGGACCTTGAAGAGCAGGAACAGCTCGCCCAGCTCAAACACTTCTGGAACCGCTGGGGCAACCTCATTACCTGGGCGCTCATTGCCGTGCTTGGCGCGTTCGCCGCCTGGAACGGCTGGAACTTCTGGCAGCAGCGGCAAGCCGTGCAGGCCGCCGCCCTGTATGACCAGATGGAAGCGGCCACGCAAGCCGGCGATGTGGAGCGCACCACGCGCGTGCTCGCTGACATGCAGGCCAGCTACCCCGGCGCCGAATACGCCGCGCAAGCCGCGCTGCTGGCCGCCAAAACGCTGGTGGAAAAAGAAAAAACCGCCGAAGCCAAGGCGGCGCTGGCCTGGGTGGCCGAGAAGGCGGCCGACAGCGGGCTGCAAGCCACAGCCCGTCTGCGCCTGGCCTCCCTTCTGTACGCCGACAAGGCGTATGACGAGGCGCTGCAACAGCTCTCGGCCCGCTTCGACCCCGCTTTCGCACCGCTGGCGGCCGACCGCCGTGGCGACGTGCTGCTGGCGCAAGGCAAAAAAGACCTGGCCATTGCCGAATACGGCAAGGCCTACCAGGGCCTGACGCAAGCGCGCAGCGAATATGGCCGCCTGGTGGGCGTCAAACTGACGGCGCTGGGCATCGACCCCGAAGCGGGGGCGGCAAAGTCTGGAGAAGCGAAATGAAAGCCCCGCGTTTTTCCCTCTGCGCCGCCGCGCTGGCCGCCGCGCTGCTGGCGGCGTGCTCGTCTGGCTCGCCCCGGCCTGAACCGGCCAAGCTGCAAGCCATTGATCCCGTGATTGACGTCAGCCAAGCCTGGGCGGCCAAGCTTGGCAGCACGGTCAATTTCCCCTTGCAGCCGCAAGTGCTGGGCAATCGCGTGGTGCTGGCCGCCGATGACGGCACGGTGGCCGAGTTTGACGCCGCCAACGGCCAGCGCCTGTGGAGCGCGAACGCAGGCGACGCGCTCACCGCCGGCGTGGGCAGCGACGGCCACACCAGCGCCGTGGTCACCCGCAGCAACCAAGTGGTGGCGCTGGCCGAGGGCCGCGTGCTCTGGAAACACAAGCTGGGCACGCAAAGCTACACCGCGCCGCTGGTGGCGGGCGGGCGCGTGTTCGTGCTGGGCGCAGACCGCTCGCTCACGGCGCTGGATGGCCGCACGGGCGCGCGCCTGTGGCACGCCGACCGCCAGGCCGAGCCGCTGGTGCTGCGCCAGTCGGGCGTGCTGCTGGCCGTGGGCAACACGCTGGTGGCGGGCCTGTCGGGCCGCCTGGCGGGCGTGGACCCGGACACGGGCGCTTCCCGCTGGGAAGTGCCGCTGGCCGCTGCGCGCGGCGTGAACGATGTGGAAAAACTCGTCGATCTGGTCGGCCCCGTGAGCCGGCAAGGCAGCGTCATTTGCGCCCGCGCCTTTCAGGCCGCCGTGGGCTGCGTGGACGCAGCCAGCGGCAAGCTGCTGTGGAGCAAGCCCGCCAAGGGCGATGCGGGCGTGCGCGGCAACGAGCAAAGCCTGTTCGGCGCGGAGTCCGACGGCCAGCTGGTGGCCTGGAAGGCCGCCACTGGCGAGCGCATCTGGAGCACCAAAGAGCTGCTCTGGCGGCGCCTGACCGCGCCGCTGGCGCTGGGCCGATCGGTCATCGTGGGCGACGAAGAAGGCTGGCTGCACATGCTCTCGCGCGAAGACGGCAGCCCCGTCAACCGGCTGAAAACCGACGGCTCGCCCATTGCCGCCGCGCCCGTGGCGGCGGGCGGCGCGCTGGTGGCCGTCACCCGCTCCGGCGGCGTGTTCGCCTTCCGCCCCGACTGATGGACTGATTGCAGGCTGCGCGCGCGATGAAACCCGTTCTGGCCCTTGTGGGGCGGCCCAATGTGGGCAAATCCACGCTGTTCAACCGCCTGACCAAAAGCCGCGACGCCATCGTGGCCGACTTTGCGGGCCTCACGCGCGACCGCCACTACGGCACGGGCCGCATGGGGCAGCGCGAATACATCGTGATCGACACCGGCGGCTTCGAGCCGGAAGCGGGCGAAGGCAGCATCTTTCGCGAAATGGCCCGCCAGACGCGGCAGGCCATTGCCGAGGCCGATGCCGTCATCTTCGTGGTGGACGCGCGCGCGGGCCTGGCCGGGCAAGACCACGACATCGCCAATGAACTGCGCCGCCTGGGCAAGCCCTGCCTGCTGGTGGCCAACAAGGCCGAAGGCATGCGCGAAGGCGCGCAGCTGGCCGAGTTCTACGAACTGGGGCTGGGAGAAGTCATTGCCGTCTCCGCCGCCCACGGGCAAGGCGTGCGCTCCATGCTCGACCGCGCGCTGGACGCGCTGGGCCTGCCCGAGCCTGATGACGAACAGCCGGCGCAAGACGATCACAGCCCCATCCGCCTGGCCGTGGCGGGCCGCCCCAACGTGGGCAAGTCCACGCTCATCAACACCTGGCTGGGCGAAGAGCGCCTGGTGGCTTTTGACCTGCCCGGCACCACGCGCGACGCCATCACCGTGCCCTTCGAGCGCGGCGGCCAGATGTTCGAGCTGATCGACACGGCGGGCCTGCGCCGCAAGGGCCGCGTGTTCGAGGCCGTGGAAAAGTTCTCCGTCGTCAAAACCTTGCAGGCCATTGAATCGGCCAACGTCGTTCTTTTGCTGCTGGACGCCACGCAAGGCGTGACCGACCAGGACGCGCACATCGCCGGCTTCATCCACGAAACGGGCCGCGCTGTGGTGCTGGCCGTGAACAAATGGGACGCGGTGGACGCCTACCAGCGCCAGCTCGTGCAGCGCAGCATCGAGGCGCGGCTGGCCTTCATGAAGTTCGCCGAGCTGCATTTCATCTCTGCCCAAAAGCGCCAGGGCCTGGCCCCGCTGTGGGGCGCCATTGCCCGCGCCCGCCAGGCCGCCATGCGCAAGCTGCCCACGCCGCAGCTCACGCGCCTGCTGCATGAAGCCGTGCAGTTCCAGGCCCCCAAGCGCAGCGGCATGTACCGCCCCAAGCTGCGCTACGCGCACCAGGGCGGCATGAACCCGCCCGTCGTCGTCATTCACGGCAACTCGCTCGAAGGCGTGACCGACGCCTACAAGCGCTACCTGGAAGGGCGCTTTCGCAAGGCGTTCGATCTGACAGGCACGCCGCTGCGCATCGAGCTGAAAAGCGCCCGCAACCCCTATGCGGACAAGGCGCCCTGACGCACTGCCCCTCTTGAAGCGGCGGCCCGCATCCCCAGATGCCAGCGGCTGCCGCGTTGGCGCGGGCTTCACGCGCGGAGCCAGACAGGCTCTGAAACCCCGTGCTATGGTGTAGCTTCCTTTCCACTACTTTTGAACACGGAGAATATCGTGAGCAACAAAGGACAACTCCTCCAAGACCCCTTCCTCAACACCCTGCGCCGCGAGCACGTGCCGGTGTCCATCTACCTGGTCAATGGCATCAAGCTGCAAGGGCAGATTGAGTCGTTTGACCAATACGTCGTGCTGCTGCGCAACACCGTCACGCAAATGGTTTACAAGCACGCCATTTCCACCATCGTGCCGGGCCGCGCCGTCAGCTTCTCCGTGGCGGCCGAAACGCCCGCCGCCGAAGCGCCGTGAAAACCGCCCTCCCGCGCCCGGCATGACCGCCTCAAACGCTCCTGATCCAGGAGCGTTTGCCGTTTCTGGCGGCTCATTCGCCTGCCCGCTCCGCACGGCTCAGGCAAACAGGCGAAGGCGCGCCTTCAATCAGCTCCTTCATTTGTAGCAAGCTTTCACGCTATACATGCGACAAGCGGCTTTTTAAGACCCCTGAATCAGCTTCCCTTTCAGTAGCAATCCGTCTCATGACAAAGCCTGCGCACAGCGGCCCCAGCCTCTTTCTTCAGATACCTTGACTTCAAACGCCTCTTCCTTCACTTCCTCCCGCGCCGCTGAAGCGCCGCCAGCCGCCGTGCTGGTGGGCGTGGACTTTGGCGAGCCTCATTTCGATGCCGGTTTGCAGGAGCTGGGCCTGCTGGCCGCCACGGCGGGCCTGAACCCCGTGGCGCGCATCACCTGCAAGCGGCGCGCGCCCGATGCCGCCTTGTTCGTGGGCAGCGGCAAGGCCGAGGAAATCCGCATGCTGGCCATTGAGCATGGCGCAAAGGAGGTGCTGTTCGACCAGGCGCTCTCGCCCGTGCAGCAGCGCAATCTGGAACAGGCCATCGGGCTGCCCGTCAATGACCGCACGCTGATCATTCTGGACATCTTCGCGCAGCGCGCCCGCAGCCACGAAGGCAAGCTGCAAGTGGAGCTGGCCCGCCTGCAATACCTGGCCACGCGCCTGGTGCGCCGCTGGAGCCACCTGGAGCGCCAGCAAGGCGGCATAGGCACGCGCGGCGGCCCCGGCGAAACGCAGATCGAGCTGGACCGCCGCATGATTGGCGAGGCCATCAAGCGCACCAAGGAGCGCCTGGCCAAAGTCAAGCGCCAGCGCCAGACGCAGCGCCGCCAGCGCCAGCGGCGCGAGACGCTTTCCGTCTCGTTCGTGGGCTACACCAACGCGGGCAAGTCCACCTTGTTCAATGCGCTGACCAAGGCGCGCGCCTACGCTGCCGACCAGCTTTTCGCCACGCTGGACACCACCACGCGCCAGCTCTATCTGGCGGGCGCGGGCGAGGCCAGCGGCGCGGACGAGGCCGGCACAGAAACAGGCTGGGCGGCCGGGCGCGTCGTTTCCCTGTCTGACACCGTGGGCTTCATCCGCGATTTGCCGCACGGCCTGATTGAAGCCTTCGAGGCCACTTTGCAGGAGGCGGCCGATGCCGATTTGCTGCTGCATGTGGTGGATGCTTCCAACCCCGGCCACCTCGAGCAAATGGATGAAGTGCGCCGCGTGCTGGGCGAAATTGGCGCGGCTGACGTGCCGCAGTGGCTCATCTTCAACAAGCTCGACGCGCTGCCCGAAAGCCAGCGCCCCGCACAACTGGCGGGCAGCATGGAAATGGAAGGCCGCCGCCTGCCGCGCCTGTTCGTCAGCGCCCGCAGCGGCGAGGGCCTGCCCGGGTTGCGCGCGGCTTTGTCCGAATGGGCCAGGCCGCACGGCCAGACGGCGCGGCTGCCGCAAGCCCAGCCTGCGTCTGAATCTGCATCTGAAACGCTTGGGCACAATCCGCCCCATTTCCCTTCCGCTTGCACGCCCGGCGATCCCCGGTTTTTGCCAGACGCATGACATCCAGCCTGTTTCCTTCCCTTTGGGGCCGCCTCTCGGGCCGCCGCCCCGCCGCCACGCTCAACCTGAATGACCCGCGCTGGGGCCGGGGCCATGAAGACCGCCCTGACGAGTCCAACGCCAACCCGCCTCCCGAAGGCGCTGAAGGCGGCCAGCCGCAAGAACCCCAGCGCCCGCAGCCGCCAGAGCTGCCCCGCCCGCATTCGTCTGGCGGCGGCCAGCAGCCGCCTGATCTGGATGAGCTGTGGAACGACTTCAGCCGCAAGCTCGGCGGCCTTTTCGGCGGCAGCCCGCCGCCTGGCCGCCGTGGCCGCTCTTCGCCTTCTTCACCGGTTTCGCCCGGCAGCGCGGGCGCGGGCCTGGCCCTGCTGGCGGGCGCAGCTGCGCTCGTGTGGCTGGGCACGGGCTTTTTCATCGTGCAAGAAGGGCAAAACGCCGTCATCACCCAGTTCGGCCGGTACCACTCCACCGTGATGGACGCGGGCCTGCACTGGCGGCTGCCCTGGCCCATTCAGCGGCAGGAAACCGTCAATGTCACGCAAATCCGCTCGGTCGATGTGGGCGGCGACATCATCATCCCCGCCACGGGCCTGCGCACCTCGGCCATGCTCACGTCGGACGAAAACATCGTTGAAGTCAAGTTCGCCGTGCAATACCGCCTGAGCGACGCGCGCGCCTACCTGTTTGAAAGCAAGCTCCCCGACGACGCCCTTCGCCAGGCCAGCGAAAGCGCCGTGCGCGAAGTGCTGGGCAACATGAAGATGGACGCTGCCCTGTCGGAAGAGCGCGACCAGATCGCCCCCCGCGTGCGCGAGCTGACCCAGAAAATCCTGGACCGCTACCGCATCGGCATTGAAGTCATCGCCGTGAACATGCAGCAAGGCGGCGCGCAGCCGCCCGAGCAGGTGAAAGCCGCGTTTGACGACGTGAACAAGGCCAACCAGGAACGCGAGCGCGCCAAAAACCTGGCGCAAGCCTACGCCAACGACGTGGTGCCCCGCGCCAAAGGCGCCGCCGCCCGCCTCACGCAGGAAGCTGAAGGCTACAAGGCCCGCATCACCGCCCAAGCCGAAGGCGACGCCCAGCGCTTTGCCGCCGTGCTGGCCCAGTACCAGAAAGCGCCGCAAGTCACGCGCGAGCGCATGTATCTGGACGCCATGCAGGACATCTACGCCCGCGCCCGCAAAGTGCTGGTGGACAGCCGCGCCGGCGGCAACCTGCTTTACCTGCCGCTGGACAAGCTCATGCAGCAAACCGGCGCACCAGGCGAAGCCGGCAGCGCCGCCGCAAACCAGGCCGCAAGCCCCGCGAACGCCCAAGCCGCCCAGCCCGCGCAAGTGCCTGCCGCAGCAACCTACGCCCCCGACACCCGCGCGCGCGACAACGCCCGCAGCCGCGACTACCGCTAACCCACTGACAACTCGCCTTCCATGAACAAAACCGGATTCATCGGCGCCAGCCTCTTGCTCGCATTGGCCGCGCTGGCCTCCAGCCTGTTCGTGGTGGACCAGCGCCAGTTCGGCGTGGTCTACCAGTTCGGCCAAATCCAGCGCGTCATCAACGAACCGGGCCTGTACGGCAAGATTCCCCTCATCCAGACCGTCGCCTACATCGACAAGCGCCTGCTCACCCTCGACAGCCAGGACCTGCAACCGCTGCTCACCAAGGAAAAACAGCGCATCGTCATCGACTGGTACGCGCGCTGGCGCATCACCGACCCGCAAGCCTACGTGCGCAACTTCGGCAGCACCAGCGAAGGCGCGGGCGCGCAGCAGCTCAACCGCGTGGTGCGCAACGCCTTCCAGGAAGAAATCAACCGCCGCAACGTGCGCGAGCTGCTTTCTTCCCGGCGCGACGAAATGATGGCCGACGTCAAAAAAGAAGTGCTCGGCGCCGTGCGGGGCAGCAAGCCCTGGGGCATCGACGTCACCGACGTGCGCATCACCCGCATCGACTACGCCGAATCCATCACCAGCGACGTCTACCGCCGCATGGAAGCCGAACGCGAGCGCGTGGCCAAGGAGCTGCGCGCCACGGGCGCTGCAGAAGGCGAGCAAATCCGCGCTGAAGCCGATCGCCAGCGCGAAGTCATCCTGGCCGACGCCTACCGCGAAGCCCAGAAAATCAAGGGCGAAGGCGACAGCGCCGCCAACGCCGCCTACGCCGAAGCCTTTGGCAAAGACCCGCAATTTGCCCAGTTCTGGCGCAGCCTGGACGCCTGGCGCGCCAGCGTCGGCCAACAAGGCGACGTGCTGGTCATCGACCCTGCGGCCTCTGACTTTTTCAAGGGCATGCAGGCCGGCCCTGCCGCCAGACCTTGAAGGCCAGTCCCGGAAAGATGCTGTTGTTTTGATAGCTGCCCGCGCCCGTATTCAAAGGACTGGAGCCGTTTTTGCCCCTTTCCCTTTTTTTGAATGGTCAGGCCGCGAACAGGTTCTGAAATCCAGACAGGAGAGCACGACATGATGAAAATCCTTCTCGCCGTCGATGGCAGCCCCTACACCAAGAAAATGCTGGCCTACCTGGCCGCGCACGATGAACTGCTGGGCAACGGCGCCCGGCATGCCTACACCGTCATCACCGTGCAGGCCGCCCTGCCCCCGCGCGCCCGCGCCGCCCTGAGCAAGGAAATGGTGGACGGCTACTACGCCGAAGAGGCCGCCAAGGTGCTTGACCCCGTTGCCAAATTCATGGCCCAGCATGGCGCAGCGCCCGCCACCGTGGCCGCCATTGGCAGCGCGGGCGAAGAAATCGCCAAATACGCCGAGCAGGGCCAGTTCGACCTCATCGTCATGGGCGCGCGCGGCCACAGCCCTTTGAGCAAGCTCGTCATGGGTTCTGTCAGCACCAAGGTGCTGGCCAGTTGCAGCACGCCCGTGCTGCTCATCCGCTGATCATCTGCCCCGTGTGCCCCGTGGCAGCCTTTCCGCCAGTTCGCTGCAATTTTGATAGCCGCCAGCGCCCTATCCACGGGCGCTGGCGGCGTTTTTGTCTGCCCAACAGTCCTGACGCCCAAGCACTTCGGCAACGACGGCGGCTGGCCCATGCAAGCGCCACGGGCCTTGTTCAACGCGCTCTCCATCATCGCGCCAGGCAGCGGACTGATTTGTGGCAGAAAAAGAGCGGCAAAGCGGCCCATAGCAAAGACATCCAGGAGGCGGCATGACGCACGAAAAACAGGCTTCGGCCCGTCAGGGCTTCTGGCATCTATGGGGATGGCCTCTGGCGCTGGCCTTTGTCACTCTCACGGGCCTGACGGCGGCCCTGTTCAGCGAAGGCGGCTTTGGCGACTGGCTCGCCTCTGCCTGCCTGGCCGCGCCCGTGCTGGCATGCGTGTGGTTCGGCTGGCTGCGCCGCAGCAAGCGCAGACAGACAGCGGCGGAAGACGGGCCGGACCCAACGCCAGGCGCGCAGCCATAAAAAAACGCCCTTGCGGGCGTTTCGGCGCATGAGCGCGGCAAGTGGCGGAGAGAGAGGGATTCGAACCCTCGATACGGGAGAACCGTATACCGGATTTCGAGTCCGGCGCATTCGACCACTCTGCCATCTCTCCGCAAAGGGCAAGCGGCGGATTCTAGCGGACACGGCAATGGCGCTGCAGGCAGCGCCAAACCGGAACAATCGGAAGACCGCTTTTGAAACAGGAGCAAATTTGAGGAGCCAAAATCCCTTGATGTCCTAGTCGAATCTGGGAACTATGCTATTAATAAAAGAGCAAAATGAACCCGCTTCGACTTGCTCCTAAAAGCATCAGGCCAGCTTGATTTCCACGGGGATATTGCCGCGCGTGGCATTGGAATAAGGGCAAACCTGGTGCGCGCCATCCACCAGGGCCTGCGCAGCGGCGCGGTCCATGCCGGGCAGGCTGACCGTCAGGCGCACGGCAATGCCAAAGCCATGAACGGTAGGGCCGAGATCGACTTCGGCATCCACCGCCAGATCGGCGGGCAGAGTGACGTTCTGCTTGCCCGCCACGACCTTGATGGCGCCAATGAAGCAGGCCGAATAGCCCGCTGCAAACATTTGCTCGGGGTTGGTTCCCGTGCCTTGTCCAGGCGAGCTGAGGGTGACTTGCAGGCGGCCATCATCGCTGCGTGCCTGGCCGTCGCGGCCGCCGATGGTGTGCGTGCGGGCGGTGTAGAGCACTTTGTCAAGGGTAGTGGTCATGGTGTTTTCCTTTCGACAGGGGTTGAAGAAACGAGTTGCTGGCGCAGGGCGCGCAATTGAGAAGCAAGCGCCCTCGCCTCGGATGGAGCCAGGCCGGTAGCGGCCAGCATGCAGGCGGGCACGTGGGCCGCACGCTCGCGCAGCGCCCGGCCTGCGGGGGTCAAAACAATGCGCACGCGGCGCTCATCCTGCGCATCACGCTGGCGTTGCAACCAGCCTGCGGCCTGCATGCGCTTGAGCAGCGGCGTGAGGGTGCCTGAATCCAGCGCCACGCGCTCACCCAGAGCAGAGACACTGATGCCGTCTTCCTCCCACAGCGCCATGAGAGTGATGTACTGCGGATACGTCAGCCCCAGCTCACCGAGCAACGGCTGGTAGCGGCGCGTGAGCGCCAGCGAGGCGGCATAAACGGCAAAACACAGCTGCTGATCCAGCAGCTGTGTTTCGTCGGAGGAGGCGGAAGTCATGAGGGGGATTATTTTTGGCAATCAAATTGCTGTCAATTGAATTGCATAAAACAATGTCGTTGGCGAGGTCTATGGCCGGCCAGCGCGCCGGAACACAAAACGGGATGGCTCATCGTCCAGAACGGCTGCGGTCAAGAAGACGATCCATGCCATGCCGCAATTGCGGCTGCGCTTTGAACGAAGTCAATCACTGCAAGACGGCCCGTCCTATCCTTTTCAGGGCTAGCGCGCTTCTTGACGTCAGAAATCTGGCGGGAAAGGCATTCCCGCTTCATATGAAAAACGCCTCCCGCAGGAGGCGTTTGCAGTGAAAGGCGAAAACCTCGCCCTATTTGGTCAGGATGAGCTTTCCCTGCCGGGTGGCCTGGAGGCGGTACACCGCGCCGTTATGGATGATTTCGACCTGCTTGCGACCCTGGAGAAGCTGCTCGCTGCGAATGGCAGCCAGGGCGGCGGCGGGCGCAGATGGCTGGGAGGCTGGCTTGCCTGCAACAGCGGCGGCGCTGGCATGAGGCGAGGACATGGCTGAAGACTCCTTGGCTGATGGGAAAGGCAGGCAGCAGCCTCAGGGCTGCTTCTCTGGCTCGGTGATGAAACCTATCTTTTTCAGGCCAGCCTGCTGGGCGGCAGCCATGGCCTTCGCCACGCGCTCGTAGCGCACGTCTTTATCGCCGCGAATGTGCAAGTCAGGCTGAGGATTTCTGGCGGCGGCCTTGGCAAAGAGGCTGGAAAGCTCGCCGTCCGGCACGGGAGCGTCATCTATGAAATACGCGCCATCTGCCTGCACGGCCAGGCTGAGCGTCTGTGGTTTGGTGTCTTCCGGCTCGTTGCTGGCCTTGGGCAGCTCGATGGTGACGGAGTGCTTCATCACCGGAACGGTGATGATGAACACGATGAGCAGCACCAGCATGACATCAATGAACGGGATCATGTTGATCTCGCCCATGACTTCATCGGTGTTGTCGCTGACTTGTCCGGCCACGGCGCTCTCCTTCAGGCTTTCTTCATGCGGATGATGTTGCCTTCGACCGAAGCGGCCGTGACCCGGGCGCCAGTGATGTAGAAGGCGTGCAGGTCATGCGCGAAGCGATGCAGGCGGCCCAGGATGGCCTTGTTTCCGCGCACCAGCACGTTGTAGCCCAGCACGGCGGGAATGGCCACGGCCAGGCCAAAGCCGGTCATGATGAGCGCCTCGCCAATGGGGCCGGCCACCTTGTCAATGCTGGCCTGCCCCGACAGACCAATGCTCATGAGCGCGTGATAAATGCCCCAAACCGTGCCAAACAGCCCCACGAATGGCGCGGTGGAACCGACCGAGGCCAGGATGACCAGGCCCGATTGCAGGCGGGCCGTGATGTTGTCGATGCTGTGGTTGAGCGCGCTGCGTATCCAGTCATTGATGTCGAGCGAATCATGCAGCTGAGGCGTGGTGGCGCGATAGTGGGCTGCGGCTTCTCGGCCTTCTTCCGCCACAAGCTTGAACGGGTTGTCTGCGCCGCTTCCCAGGCTGCCCAGGGCGGCATCCAGGTCAGCGTTGTGCCAGAAGCCAGGCACCTTCCTGGCCTGCCCTTGCACACGCAGAATGCCTAGCCCCTTGATGATGATGACGCACCATGACAGCACGGACATGGATGCCAGAATGACGAACACGATGCGAGTGACGATGTCGCCCTGCGCCCAGAGGTGCATCAGGCCAAATTCGGAATTCATTTCTTGTTGCTCCAGATAAAACTGTTCAGATTGATCAATCGTTCAGCACCCATTTCACCGGGACGTTGAACCACATGTCTTCCGGCACGCCCAAGCGGGTGCCGGGCACGAAACGCCATTTGCGGACGGCTTCCAGGGCTGCCACATCCAGCCGCTCGAAGCCGCTGGATTTGTGAATGAGGACGTCCTTAGCGGTGCCATCGGCGCCGACCAGCACTTTCAGCATGACCGTTCCCGTTTCGCCCAACCGCTTGCTCATGGGAGGGTATTGCGGTCTCGGGTTGTTCAGGTAGGAGGCCTTGCTGGAAGGCAGCGTCACATGCGGCTCTCCAGAGCCGGATGTGCCAGAGGGCGGCCCAGGCGGCCCAGGCGGCCCAGGCGGCCCGGAATATGCAACGGGCGGCGCTGGCTCCGGATCGGGCTGGACGTTTTCCGCAGGCGCAGGCGGCACTGACATGGCCGTGGGCGAGGCATCCGCCACTGGCAACGGCGCAGGCACAGGCGCTGGCTTGGGCGGCGCGGGCTGCTTTTTCGGCGGTTTGGGTTTGGGCTTGGGTGGTTTCGGCGGCGGCGGCTCGGGCGGCGGGGGAGCAGGCGGCGGCGGCTTGGGCGGCGTTGGCGCGGGCGGATCCGGCAGAGAAGGCGGCACCTCCTCAATGATGGGCACCGCCGCCGTGATCAGCTCAGCGGCAATGACCGGCACCCTGGGCGGCTCCAGCGGCGGGCGCTCCAGGCCGCGCTGCACGGCCCAAAGCGCCCCGCCGTGCGCCAGCACCACAATGCCAGCCACCAGCAAATCGCGGCCAAGCTCCATTGGCTGTGCGAATGGATTGGAATCACTCATAGACAGGGAAAAGCGCAGCTACAAAAAAGAGTGCGGCTGCGCACTCTTGAACACACTTTGACGCGCCGCTCATCGCTTCAAGAACGGCAGCAGGCTAAAGCGTGGATTTTGAAACGTAAACGAGAAATTATATTGATTTCGTTCCGCCAGCAGGCGCGCCTTCTGCCCCCAAAAAACGGCTTTTCAGCGCTTGAACACCCACACCAGCGATCCCAGCACAAACGCCAGGCCGCCAGTCAGAGCGAAAAGAGTGGAAGTCATGCCGCAGGCTCCATCAGGAAGAGAAGACATTTAATGCAAATGAATTGCATTTGCGCAAGTCTAGCACGGAGCCTGCTGTTTCAATACGCGTGTATTCCGAATAGCCTCACGACATCAGACGGATCGTTCTGGCTTCAAAAAAGCGATTTGCGGCGCTGATTCCATCAAGAGGCCTTCTGCCTTGACGCTCAAACCAGCGCCTGGAGCAGGCACGCTTGGCGAATGTTTGCGTCAAAGCTGGCATGGCTTCACCGTCCTATCCAGCCAGAGCGGCTGACTCAAGCAGGCAAAGCGCGCTGCATGCGCCACTGGCAACCATTGGACTGCACCTGATTGGATGCCCGCGCCAGCTCCAGCAGCGCGCCGTGCAGCAAGGCCAGCATGAACAGATAGAACAGATTGCCGCTGTTATGCGAAAAAAAGACCTGTGTCAGGCCAAAGCCCATGTAAGCCATGACGAGGGCGACGCCCGCCAGCCGCAGGGTAAAGGCGCGGCGGCGAGCGGCGGCAGGAGCGGCCTGCTGCCGCGCGCGGGTGGGCCAGAACACGGCCAGCGGCACGGCGTAGAAAGCCAGCACGGCGAGCGCGCCCGCCAACCCCCGGCGCACGAAAGCATCCAGCACTTCGTTGTGGGCATGGCTGAAGCGCAGCACCGAGGGCGGTGCCTGACCACGTTCGACGAGGGCCTGCTTTTCCCGTTCATAACCCGCGCGGCCCCAGCCCCACAAGGGCTTTTGCAGGCCCATGCGCCAGGCCATTTGCCAGTGCGCAAAGCGATGGCCCACGGAGGTATCGGCCTGCTCGGTTTCCATGAATTGCTGCGTTTCCTGCGCAGCGGTTTCCATGCGCTCCAGCAAAGGCGTTTGCAGGGTGAGCGCGAGGGCGGCCAGCCCCGCGAGCAAAGCAGCGGCGCTGGCCTTGAGCGCGCGCGCGGGCAGGTGGCGCGCCATCAGTGCGGCCAGCACGGGCAGCAGCAGCGCCAGCGCCAGCCAGCCGCCGCGCGTTTGCGACAGCAGCGAGGCCAGCAGCCCCATGAAAGCGCCGCCTGCCAGCGCGGCGCGCTGCCAGCGCGGCCACGTCTGCCAAAGCGCGGCCAGGCCCAGCAGACACAACAGGCCCAGCAGCAGGCTGAGGTCGCCATACTGGATGGCGTTGGTGTAGCCCGTGGCGCGGGGCAGGCGCTGAACAAAGGTTTGCCACAGGGCAATGCCGCCCGCGCCCCAGGCCCCGGCGGCCATGCCGTTCCACAGCGCCGCCACGCTGGGGCCGCGCCAGGCCAGCATGAACAGGCACGGCAGCGCGGCGATGTATTTGGCCGGGCGGTCCAGCGCCGCGCTGCCTTGCAGGCCGGTTTCAGCCAGAAAGTAGCAGGCCATGCCGCACATGGCCGCCGCCAGCGCCCAGGTGCTGGCCGCCACGCGGGCGCGCCGCCACTGCGGCCAGGTGAGCAAGGCCAGCAGCAGCAGCCATGCCGCGCCCCACGAATAGCCCGAAGGCAGCCACAAAGCCAGCCCCGGCACCATGAAAGCGCCCAGCCGGATGCCGGCGGGAATGCTTTTTTCCAGAGCGCAGCGCAGGGGCGGCATCAGCGGCGCACGCACTCGGTCAGGTGCGCGGCATCGTATTTGAGCGCGGCATAGCGGAAGAACGACTCCTGCGCCACGATGTAGCAAAAGAGAAAGCCTTCGCCGCCGCACAGAAAGCCGCGCCGCAGCACGTAAAGGCGCAAGAAAATGGACAAGGCCGATCCCAGCCCGCGCAGCACGCCGCCCTTTTTGCCCTGGCGCGCGCGCTTGGCCGCGCCCAGCATGGCGTATTGCGTGAGCTTTTCCAGGCTGCCGCGCACGGTTTCGCGCGAGTGGTGCAGCAGCTTGGCCTTGAGCAGGCGGTGCGGCAGGCCGGCGCGCGTGACGGCGTGCTCGTGCACCGCGCCTTCATAGCGCAGCAGCGAGGCGGTTTTGAACAGGCGCACCACGCCGCCGGTGGATTTCATCAGCGTCAGCGGCCGCCCATAGGCCACCTGCTCCCACAGCACTTCCCAAATGGCGTCGTCGCCGCTGGCGGCCACGGCCTGGATTTCAGCGCGCAGATCGGGGCCGATTTCTTCGTCGGCATCCAGAAAGAAGATGTATTCGGCCTGGCAGGCGGCAATCTGGTGGTTGCGCTGGGGGCCAAAGCCGCGCCAGTCGGGCCGGTGCACGATTTGCGCGCCCATGCGCTCGGCAATGGCGCAAGTCTGGTCGGTAGAGCCGCTGTCCACCACCACCACCTGGTCGGCAAAGGCGGCGCTGCGCAGGCAGTTTTCGATATGGCGCTCTTCATTGAGCGTGAGCACGGCAATGCACAGCGTGCCCTTGCCCAGCGGCGGCTCGCTCCAGCGCGGCGCGTCAAAGGCGGAGGCTGCGCGATCGGGAACGTGATCCGCCTGCGGAACGAAGGCCTGGTCTGGCGCCAGGTTGCGATGCAGCGTGAGGGCTTGTGGCATGTCGGATTCGTGATCGTGGTTGGAAGGCTGCGCCGGAGCAGCAAGCGACAGCAGGCCGCGCTGCCAGCGCCAGTCCCAGGCGCCGCGCAGGCGGCCCCACATGCGGGCCACCAGGCCCGGCTTGGGCAGCAGCAGGCGCACTGGCAGCGAAAGGGCCGTGCCCAGCAGCAGCCGCCAGCGCAGGCGCAGAGCTTGTGCCTGCCCCATGTGGCGGCCCGAAAAAATGAGTTTCGACTGTGCGTGGTGGTAACCGCGCAGATATTCGGCCCGCCACGGGCGCTGACCCCGCACCGAGCCGCGCGAGCGGTGGCGCGCCCGCACCTGCGGCGCAATGATCATGGGCCGCCGGGCCTGCTTCAGGCGCAGGCACAAGTCATCGTCTTCGTAGTAGAGAAAAAAGCGCTCGTCAAACCAGCCCACGTCGGTAAAACGCTCCATGCGCCAGAGCATGGCCGCGCCGCAAACAAAGCCCACGCAGCACTCGCCCACGGCGCCCGCGCCCCTGGCAGGCCAGTCGGTCAGGGCGAAGCGGTAGTTCACCTCCGCGCCGCCGCCCGCTTCCACCAGCTGGGGGGCGACGATGGCGGCGTCCGGCCAGCGGCGGGCGGCTTCCAGCAGGTCGGCAATGGCCTGCGGCTGCATGTCGCAATCGGGATTGAGCAGCAAGGCAAAGGGCGTGGCCACCTGCGCCAGCCCCCGGTTGTTGGCCGCGCCAAAGCCCAGGTTGCGCGGCAGCGCCAGCACGCGCGCCTGCGGCAGGTGGCGGCTGACTTGCTGCGCCGAGCCGTCGTCGCTGCCGTTGTCCACCACGATGACATGCGGGCACGCGCGCAGCAGCGCGCCCTGCCGCGCAAAGCAGTGCGCGCTGTTGTAGCTGACCATGACGATGGTGACTTCCGCCAGCGCGGCAGAAAGCGCGGCGGCGTCTGCGTCGGCAGGTGCGGGGGCAGGAGCCTGGCTTGCTTGCAATTGATTTCACAAAAATGCCGCCGCAGGGGCGCTGCGGCGGCGGGGTGACGGGCGGATGAGGTTGGGCCGCTTTTGAAAACGGCCCGGAAACCGGGCCGCAGAAACCGCGCCATGGCAGGTGATTTTTGCTCCTTGATTCATAGCATGAAGTCCCCGCCAAATATGCGCAAGAGCCATTTTTTATAGCCTGAATTTGCTCCTATTTCTGAGGCGCGATGCCGCATGCCGGGAGCTTTCAGTGCCCGCTTTTGAAAACCTCTCCCTCCTTGAGGCGGTAGATGCGCCCGCAATAAGCGCAGTGCGCCTCGCGCTGGTGCGAGAGGTCCAGGTACACGCGCGGGTGCATGTTCCACAGCTGCATGTTGGCCTTGGGGTTGGGGCAGCAGGTGCTGCCTTCGTGGCTGAGGTCGGCAACGGACAGCTCGACGACTTCGGGCGTGGCAATCTGGCTCATGGCTTGGGCGCTCCGGCAAGGGGGTCAGACGGCGCTCAGCCAGTGGGCATAACGGGCGTTTTTGCCGCCCACGATGTCGAAGAAGGCGCTCTGGATTTTTTCCGTCACCGGCCCGCGCTGGCCTGCGCCCAGCATCACGCGGTCCAGCTCGCGGATGGGCGTGACTTCCGCCGCCGTGCCCGTGAAAAAGGCTTCGTCGGCGATGTAAACCTCATCGCGCGTGATGCGCTTTTGCACCACCTCCAGCCCCAGGTCCTTGGCGATATGGAACACCGTGTTGCGCGTGATGCCGTTGAGCGCCCCGGCAGACAAATCGGGCGTGTAAATCACGCCATCCTTGACGATGAAGACGTTCTCGCCCGAGCCTTCGCTCACGAAGCCCGCCGTGTCCAGCAGCAGCGCCTCGTCATAGCCATCGTCTGTGGCCTCCATGTTGGCGAGGATGGAATTGGTGTAGTTGCTCACCGCCTTGGCCTGCGTCATGGTGATGTTCACATGGTGGCGCGCGTAGCTGCTGGTCTTGACGCGGATGCCGCGCGCCAGGCCATCAGCGCCCAGGTAGGCGCCCCAGGGCCAGGCCGCCACCATCACATGCACCTTGTTGCCCCTGGGGCTGACGCCCAGTTTTTCGGAACCCAGCCACACCAGCGGGCGGATGTAGCCGCTTTTCAGGCCATTGGCGCGGATGACCTGCTTTTGCGCCTCATTGACTTGCTCCTCGGTGAAAGGCATTTGTATGCGCAGCACCTTGGCGCTGTTGAACAGCCGGCGGGTGTGCTCCGGCAGGCGGAAGATGGCCGTGCCGCTGGCGGTTTCATAGGCGCGCACGCCTTCAAACACGCCACAGCCATAGTGCAGGGTGTGGGTGAGCACGTGGACCTTGGCTTCACGCCAGTCCACCAGCTGGCCGTCCAGCCAGATCTTGCCGTCGTGGTCGTCCAGGGAAGGGACGGGTGTGCTCATGGGAGTGTCCTTTTTGCAGGTGTCGTAACAAAACTGCAAATTGTAGGCGCGCCCTGCGGCGGCAGGCCCCGCAAGGCAGGCAAAGGCGAGCCTCAAACCGCGCCGCAGAAAAAGCGCCATCCCGCGCGCTTTCCGGCCTTCAGGTTTTCTGCGCGCTGCTTTCCAGAGCCTGTTCAGAGTCTGTCCTGGAGTTTTCCGCGCCTTTCGCACCCGCAGGCAGGCTTGGCACAGGCTTTCAGGCGGCATGTTTGCCAAGGCCAGCGCGGCGCGGCGGCATGCCAGCATGGCTCCGGATAATTGCCCGCCACTTTTTCTCCACGCTCCACGCCCTTTCAACGGCCTCTCCCGCGTTTGCGGCCTGCCCTGATGCCCGCCTTCCCGCCTTTCTTGTTCCCCCGATCATGGGCCAGCCGCCTGCGCGCCCGTTTGCGCACCATGATGCAGCCCATGAGCCTGCGCATGCTGGCGCTGGGCTTTGCGGCCGGGCTGCCGCTGCTGCTGGTGATGGGCACGCTCTCGTTCCGCCTGCGCGAGGCGGGAGTGGACCGGGCCACCATCAGCTACCTGAGCTGGGTGGGGCTGGCCTACGGCTTCAAGTGGGTGTGGGCGCCGCTGGTGGACCGCCTGCCCGTGCCGCTGCTCACGCGCCGCCTGGGGCAGCGGCGCGGCTGGCTGCTGCTGGGGCAGCTGGGCGTGATGGCGGGGCTGGCGGGCATGGCGCTGGCCCATCCGCAAAACGGCCTGCACATGGTGGCCTGGTGCGCGCTGGCGGTGGCTTTTGCTTCGGCCACGCAAGACATTGCGCTGGATGCCTGGCGCATCGAATCGGCCCCGGCGCAGCAGCAGCCGCTGCTGGCCGCCAGCTACCAGACGGGCTACCGCCTGGCCATGATCTGGGCGGGCGCCGGCGCACTGTGGCTGGCGGGCGCGGCGCAGGACGCGCCCGCGCTTGCCTCCGCCAGCGGGTATGACAACGCGGGCTGGCGCCGCGCCTATCTGGTCATGGCCGCCTCCATGCTGGTGGGCTCCTCCATCGCGGTCAGCGCCAGGAGCTGGAGCAGGTGGTTCTGGATGACGTCGCGCGCGGAGCCGATGGTGTCGTAGTAGCCGGCCCGGGTGCCGATGCCGATGTCCTCGGCCATCGTGATCTGGACGTGGTCGACGTAGCGCTGATTCCACAGCGGCTCGAACATCGTGTTGGCGAAGCGCAGCG
>ERZ772772.291-NODE-291-length-30967-cov-15.228099_pt1 | contig 30967 bp, 29 predicted proteins | sample MGYA00511484_ERZ772772 | MGnify/ENA primary metagenome ERZ772772 (study PRJEB29015, sample SAMEA2737913) | human oral metagenome | biome: human oral; feature: human-associated habitat; material: dental | place: China | collected 2088 ... | reverse complement strand
AGGTGTGACGCTGATTGTGGTGACACACGACGCTGATTTGGCGAAAAAATGCGATCATCAAATCATCATTAAAGACGGTCGGATTGAAAAGTCAACCGTGCCAGGAGGGATAAAGCATGGACGTTAGTGCCTACGCTGAGAGCTTAGCGATTCAGCTGCGCAAAGGCTTTCTGGTGTATTGTGTGCTGCTGGTGTGCGCTAAGCAGCCGCAATATACTGGCGATATTGTCAAGCAAATGAGCGAGTCAGACCTGATGGTAGTGGAGGGTACGATTTATCCGCTGCTGAGCCGCTTGCAGAAATATGGCTATCTCAAGCACGAATGGCAGGAAAGCGAGCAAGGTCCGCCGCGTAAATATTATTCACTCACCGACACTGGCGTGCAGTTGGTGGAAGAACTGAAAGATCGTATAAAAATGTTGAACACTTCGCTAAAAAATCTTGAGAAAGGAGCAAAGCGATGAAAGAAATAACCAGAATCCATTTGGCGAAAACGCCGTTTAGCGCGGAGATTGATGCCAAAAAATCATTGGAGAAATATCTTAATTTAATTCAGAAAAACATGCATGCCGAGCCGGAAGCCATGCAAGAAATTGAAGCGCGAATGGTGGAGCTTTTGGCGGAGCGCGGCGTGTCGAAGGACGGTGTCATTAGCCACGATGATGTTGTGGCGGTGCAGAAACAAATGGGTGAGCCGCGCGATTTCTCGGATGATGACGAGGCGGTGGAGACCGATGACGAGCCCGAGCGTTCAGAGCGTTCGGAGCGACGGCTGATGCGCGATACGGAACATGCGCTAATTGGTGGCGTATGTGCAGGCATTGCTGCCTATTGGGGAACCAATCCCTTGTGGGTACGATTATTGTTCATTTTCTCGCCATTTATTACCTTTGGTGCAGCGGTACTGATTTATATCGTGATGTGGCTGTCAGTTCCAGAGGCGCGGACTGCCTCTGATAAGCTCCAGATGCGAGGCAAGGCGGTAACGTTTGATTCGCTGAAGCGTCAGGCCGGTCGGAATGAGCCATCCGTAGGGCGGAATAGTAACACGGGTCATACGGCAGCAAAAGTATTTCGATTTATTCTTGGTGTTGGTATTCTCATGGTGACGCTGGGGCTGTTGGTGGCGTTGATCGTGGGAGCGGTCAGTGGCATCGCGGTGATTGGTTTGCTTGATGGATTCTATACACAGCCGTGGGCGTGGGGTCTGTGGGCGTCTTTACTCATTGGTGGCGTAGCGGCGGTATGGCTGGGCGCGATATTGAGCCATAGCGCTTTCACGTGGACGTTAAAGCGGCTATCGGTGATTATGACGGTGGTGGCGTTGATCGTAGGGGCGTTGTCGGTTTCAGGGATGACGCTGTTTGGCGTCGGTATGGCGAATGAGCTAGCACGTGACGAGGAGCGCTTGACAAAAATCGTGCCGGTTGAATTGCCAAGTGATATGAAGGGCGTGAAATATGTCCATGTCGAGGGTGAGGATGTGTCGTTACATTTTGGGGATACGACCCGAGGTGATATCAAGGTTGAGCTGCGCTATATAGACCTTAAGGGTAAGCGCCAGCAGCCAAAAGTGTCGGCGGTGCGTGACGGTGATAAGCTCGTGCTCAGAGTTGAAAACCAGCGTAATCGCTGTCGCACAACGTGGTTTGGCTTTTCGCCAGAGCTTGATGTCAACTGCTTCGGGTTTGTGCGGCTGCATGTGTCTGGGCCGCTGTCGCCATCGCCCGCACCACAATCAAGCAACGCATAGTGAACGCGGAGGTTGGCGAATGCTTACTGAGCTGCTACACTGAAGGGATGATAAGGAGCTATTAAGCAGTGGCGTGGTGGCAGGCGATCATCCTCGGCATCATTGAAGGCGTGACAGAGTTTCTGCCGGTTTCTTCGACGGGACATTTGACGATCGTCGAGAAATTGATGGGGATGAGAATTGACGATCCGAGTCTGACGGCGTTCACGGCAGTAATTCAGATCGGCGCGATCTTAGCAGCGATCATCTATTTTTGGGGCGATATTTGGCGGGTGCTAAGTGCGTGGTGGCGTGGGCTGTGGTGGAAGCGGGCGCGGCGACAGTTTGATTATGTGTATGGCTGGGCGATTATCATTGGTTCGGTGCCGATCGCAGTGATTGGACTGCTTTTTAAGGATCAGGTCGAGACGGTATTGCGTAGTTTGTGGTTTGTGGCGGTAGCGTTGATCGGCTGGAGCCTGGTGATGTGGTGGGCTGATAAGCGTTCAGAAAAGGCCAGTCACCGCAGCGAGCAGCAAACGACGTGGCGAGATACGCTGGCGATTGGTGTGGGGCAGTGTCTGGCCTTGATACCGGGTATCAGTCGGTCGGGAGCAACGATCTCGGTGGGGCTGCTGCGGGGATTTGACCGAGTGACGGTGACGAAGTTGAGCTTTTTCCTCGGTATCCCGGCGCTGGTGGCGGCTGGGCTGCTGGAGATGCTGACCGCCTCAAAGCACATTGCCGGCGGTGTCGGCTGGACAGCGACGGGACTTGCGACAATCGTGTCGTTTGTGGTCGGCTACATTGCGATATCGTGGCTGCTCAAGTTTGTGGCACGGAATGACTTCTCGCTATTTATTTGGTATCGAGTTGGGCTGGGCGGTCTGATCATTGTTTTGCTGATGAGCGGCGCGATCGGTGCGGTTTAGCTCGCCGTTAAAAGCGTATGGTCACTTTTCATGCTGCTACCTCGTGTTCTTTGGATTGGGCGACTACGGACGCTACTAGGAAATTATAAGTTTTGATCGCATTCTTCATTCTATGATACGATTGTAATATGGAGGTCAGTGGTCATGACATCTTGTCCTTATTATGACGAGAAACTGTAGGAGTTAGGAGGGAGAATGATAGAGGTCAAACATATTACCAAGACGTACGGCGGCAAGAAAAATGCTTTTGTGGCGTTAGATGATGTTAATATCGAGATCGCGGATGGGGCGAGTGTGGCAATTTTGGGTAAATCTGGCTCGGGAAAATCGACGCTGATGCACGCCATCTCGGGGTTGGATAAGCCTGAGCGGGGCGAAGTGTTGGTTGATGGCGAGGATATTTTGCGCCTCAAGACGCGGGCAACGGATAGGTTCCGCGCTGAGAAGATAGGCTTTATTTTTCAGAGTTTTTTCGTCGAAGGTGGTGAAACGTGTTATGACAATGTCAGTTTGTCGCTGGAGACTGCTGGCGTCCCTCGTGCTCAGCGCAAGCGGCGCATCGAGTCGGCACTAAAAGCGGTTGATTTGACTGATAAGATTAAGGCGCGTGCTAAACATCTCTCTGGTGGGCAAAAACAGCGCCTGGCGATCGCCCGGGCTATTGCCGGTGAACCAGCGATTTTGTTCGCTGATGAGCCAACTGGCAACCTTGACTCAGCAACCTCGGCGGCGATTGAAGATCTGTTGTTTGAGTATCAAAAACGGCATGGTGCAACATTGATTATCGTGACGCATGATGAAGATTTGGCAAAGCGGTGCGAGCGGATTGTTCGTATCAAAGATGGTCGCATCGAATCTGATTCGGCAATTGAAGACGCGATTCGGATCGCTCAAGGTAAAATGGTGGCCTCGGGGGCTCATCGTCATGCCGCCACCGTGACAATTGCCGCCGCAGCTCCCCTACCTGAGCCAAAGAAGCCTCGTCGCCAGACGAAACAGTCAAGAGCTACAAAAGCCACGAAAGCTACCAAGAAGGAGGCGAAGAAATGAAAACGCTAGATATTGTGCGTCGGGCTGGGCGAAATTTGCGGCGAGCGAAAATGCGCACCTTACTCACTAGTGTTGCCATCGCGGTGGGCGGCTTCGCTATTACCGCCAGTTTGATGGCCGGCGAAGGGGCGCGGCAGTATGTTGATCGGATTATTAGTAGTAATTTTAACCCTCAAGGATTGATGATTAGCAAGGCCAGCGGGACATTCACCGGTCACAGTAATAAGCCGCTCAAGGAGTATAAGCCGGACGCTAGTACACATCGTGGCGCAGAAGTTGAGCTATTGACTCTTGATGATATAGCCAAGCTGAAGGCGCGCAGTGACTTGAAAGATGCGACGCCGCTATATCAATTGAACCCAAAATATCTGACGTTTAGTGCCAAGTCTGACAAAAAGTACACGGGCGAGGTGGTGATGCGTGATAACGGTATTCGCGTTGAGGTAATGGCAGGCAAGGCGATGTCTAAGGGTACTCAGCTGGGGGATAATGAAGTGCTGATACCAGAGTCTTACCTTGAGGAACTGGGAATCTCTGCCGACAAGATCATCGGTAGTAAGTTGACGCTTACTGTCGAGCAAATGCCGCAGAAGGTCAGCGAAGAGGACATTGCCAAGGCGTATCGGCAGCGCGGCGAGGCTGGCGTGCGTGAACTAACAAGTAGTAAGTTGAAGCATAAAGAACTGACCATTGTAGCGGTATCAAAGAAATCGCCGGAGCAAGCGACGAATGTACCAAATACCTATGTCAGCCCAGAGACTGCCAAGGAGCTGACTGAGTTTGCGACATTTGGTACACCACAATACCAAAAGTATATTACCGCTTCAGCAACGGTGGCTGATGGTAAAAAGCCCGAAGACGTCAAGAAAGCTCTTAAAGATGAATTGAACCTGTCAGCAGTAACTTCGAAAGATATCCAGGAGCTGCTCTTTACGTTCGTAAACTTGCTGCAGTGGATCGTGTTTGGGTTTGGCGTGTTGGCGTTGGTGGTGAGTATATTTGGCATCGTCAATACTCAATACATTTCGGTGTTGGAGCGAACGCAACAGATTGGGCTGATGAAGGCACTTGGTGCTAGTCGGCGTGATGTTGCCAGGCTGTTTCGCTACGAAGCAGCATGGGTTGGCTTCCTGGGTGGTGCACTTGGCGTGCTCGGCGCGTGGGGAATTGGTGAGCTGTGTAACCCAATGATCTCCGGGGCGCTTAATTTAGGAGAACATTCACTCCTGATATTTGTACCAATTAGCGGTCTCGTCATCGTTGTCGGGTTGATGTTAGTAGCAATCATTGCGGGATTCTTGCCGAGCCGCAAAGCAGCAAAGCTTGACCCAATTGAGGCGCTGCGTACGGAATGACTGGCTCATACTACGTAATTGTGGCTGACCTGTCGTAATTACCCGCGATTTTTGATAAAAATTATGGCTTTTAGAATATGCTCATGCTATAATCACGGTAGATAGGCGTATAGCAAGATCAAATAGGGGATATAATACAATATGAACGAGCGCTCAGATAAAACATATGCGAGTCGTAAACTGGTAATATGTTTATTTATCGTCACGATACTAATCATTCTACTGCTGTGGTGGTGGCCGTGGGGCGGCGGTAATCGCTTTTACAAGGGGGTTCGTCCAGATCAGATTAGCCTGCGCCAAAGCAATGGCAAGGTGCAGTGGCAGTTTATGGACGGCGACTGGCAGGATATTGTCTCTCTTTCTGAGTTGCGAGGTGATAAGGGCGAGAAAGGCGACAAGGGTGACAAAGGTGACACTGGTGAGGCCGGAGCCGCTGGTAAAGACGGTAAAAACGGCGTAAGTACAGGACAGCGTGGAGCTAACGGTCGGGATGGAGCGAATGGTAAAAACGGTGCGACCGGGCCAAAAGGTGACACCGGTGCTCAGGGTCCAGCTGGTCCACGGGGCCAAAAAGGTGACAAGGGCGAGAAGGGCGATGCCAATGGTGTCGTCGGTCCGGCTGGCCCACAGGGTCCCAAAGGCGACAAAGGTGACACTGGCCAACAGGGTCAAAAAGGTGATAAGGGCGACAAAGGTGATGCTGGCGCCAAGGGAGATAAAGGAGACGCCGGCGCTAAGGGTGAGAAAGGTGACAAGGGTGAGAAGGGCGATGCTGGCCAACAGGGTGCTAAAGGCGATACTGGAGCGACGGGCGCACAAGGCCAAAAGGGTGATGCCGGTAACGATGGGCGAGAGATTGAGTTACAGAAAACTGCGTTGTATATCCAGTGGCGCTACAGGGGTGATGCTACTTGGAATAACCTCATTGCATTATCTGACTTGAAGGGTCCGAAGGGCGATAAAGGTGATACCGGTCCACAAGGTCCTGCTGGCCCGCAAGGTGCAGTAGGGTCTCAAGGTGCAACCGGTGCACAAGGTTCTCAGGGGCCTGCTGGTCCACAAGGCCCGAAGGGCGACACTGGCCCTGCCGGCCCCCAGGGCCCAGCTGGTCCCCAAGGCCAAAAAGGTGAGAAAGGTGAAAAAGGTAATGATGGTCCACAAGGTCCTGCAGGTCCTCAGGGAGCCAAAGGTGATACCGGTCCGGTAGGTCCAGTCGGTCCCGCTGGCCCGCAAGGACTCAAAGGCGCTAAAGGTGATACTGGAGCGACAGGTCCCCAAGGTCAAAAAGGCGACAAAGGTGACACTGGCCCAGTAGGTCCTCAGGGCCTGCCCGGCCCCCAGGGTATACCAGGTGTTAAGGGGGATAAAGGTCCTATCGGCCCACAGGGCGCTAAAGGTGAGAAAGGCGAGCCAGGAGCCAAGGGCGACACTGGCCCTGCCGGCCCGCAAGGAGCTAAGGGAGATGCCGGTGCACCTGGGGCTAAAGGCCCGAAGGGCGACGCTGGTCCCCAAGGTCAAAAAGGTGATAAAGGTGAAAAGGGCGAAGCTGGTGCAAATGCAACAGTCAATGTGACAAATAGTACTCAGCCATGTTCGACTGGCCTTACTGTCACAGGCAGCGGTACACCAAATATTGGACTAACGTTTACCGGATCGAATATTCCGGCTGGTGGGTCAATTGGTCAGGTACTGATGAAAAAATCAGCAGCAGATTGTGATGTTGCGTGGAGGAGCTTGCCGCAGGAAACAATGTTTGCCGGCTCCATCGGCGTCGGTAATGGTAACATCACGGCGGTGAATGTTAATGCTGACACTTATACAGCCATTCCGATGACAACGATCACCACGAATACCGGTGGTGGCACCTGGGATCCAGTGAATCACACGTATACCATTCCAAGCGACGGTGTATATTTCATCCGTTCCAGTATTCGTACCGTTGACAACTCACCTATGCGTAACATTTACCAAATTGTTAATGACGTGAATGGTGATCGCCCAGAGGGCGCGTGGTCATCTAACCAAGCCGGTGTTCGTCGTTCGACACTGCCGTATTCACGGATGATGCGGGCGACAGCTGGCACCAAGCTAAAGTTGATCGTCGTATCAGACCTCCAGAGTGTGCAACTCAGCGATGCAAGCCTGACAATTACCAAGCTTTCAAACTAGTGAAATTAGCGGTCAAGTTAGCGAGATAAATTATCGTATATCTGCTACAATGAAACCATGTTAGATATTCGCTTTATTCGAGATAACGCCGAGGCAGTGCAGGCTGCGGCGAAACACAAGGGGTGTGACGTGTCTATTGCGACATTGTTGCAATTAGACGACGAGCGTCGTGAGGCGCAGCGGCAGGTTGATGAGTTGCGCCAGCAGCGTAATGAGATTGCTGCTAAAATGAAGGGCGGCAAGCCTGAGCCAAGTTTGATTGAGCAGGGCAAGGCCATTAAGGCCAAGCTGAGCGGGCTTGAGGCTCAGTTGAGTGACGTCGAGGAACGCTACATAACGCTACTAAAGCAGGTTCCTAATATGCCGCACGCCGACGTACCGGTTGGCCTCAGTGAAGACGAAAACGTTGAGGTAAAGGTCGTCGGTGATATTCCAACCTTTGATTTTGCGCCGAAAAATCACTACGAAATCGCCGAGGCAAAAGGCTGGCTCGACAAAGAACGCGCTGCCAAGGTTGCTGGCGCTCGTTTTGCCTATATCATGGGTGATCTGGTGTTGTTGCAACAGGCGATTATCCAGTTTGTGATCACGTCTCTCACCAACCCAGCGGTGATCAAAGAGATCGTCGAAAACGCTGGCCTTGATGTCAATACCAGGCCATTTATACCAGTCTTGCCGCCGCTGATGATCCGGACCGAGCCGTATGATCAGATGGATCGCCTCCAGCCGAGTGATGATCGCTACAAGATCGAGGGCGAGGAACTGTGGCTACAGGGGAGCGCTGAGCATGTGCTCGGCAGCATGCACGCGGGTGAGATTTTTGACGCCAAGCAATTACCGCTTCGGTACTTAGGCTTTGCGACCAGTTTCCGAAAAGAAGCGGGGACGTACGGCAAGGATATGGAGGGACTGATTCGGATGCACCAGTTCGACAAGCTGGAGATGGAGAGCTTCACCGAGGCGAAGGACAGCTATAACGAGCACCTGCTATTTATTGCCATCCAAGAATGGTTGTTGGCCCAGCTGAAGTTGCCGTACCACGTGCTGATGAAATGCACCGCTGATATCGGTAAGCCAAATGCGCGTGGTGTTGACATGGAAGTCTGGTTACCGGGTCAGGGCAAGTACCGCGAGACGCATACTGCTGATTACATGACGGATTATCAGGCGCGCCGCTTGATGACGCGGGTACGTACGGATAATGGGGTTGAATTGATCCACACGAATGACGCGACGGCCTTTGCGCTAGGGCGCTGTATGGTGGCAATTATCGAAAATTACCAGACCGCAGAGGGTGATGTCGTGGTGCCGGAAGCACTTCGTCCGTATATGAATGGCCGCGAGATGATATAATGGAGTCTAGGAGGGTATATGGCACTGACGAATGATGACAAGCAATGGATCAAGGGCGCGATCGCTGATGGCGTGGTTGAAGGCAGACTACAGGCACTAACGAACGACATTAAAGAGATATACGATGTTATTTACGGCAAGCCGAACAAATCATTTATGAGCGCCAGCTTTGCCAAAATGTCGTCGAAAGAAAAGCTGCTCGTGATTAACGAAGAATTACTAAAAATGGCGAAGGACGCGGGTGTTGTTTTGCCGCGCTAGCACGTGATAAGAGGAGGAACCATGATCAAAGATATTACCATTACCGGCGTCAAATACGAATTGACGGACACCACAAAGAAATATGTCGAGCGCAAAATCGGTGCGCTAGGTAAGTATTTACCACGACATGCCCGCAAGAGTGCGACCGCTGATGTAAAGATCAAGCAGATTGACAACCCTGGCGGCAATAAGTATGAGGTTGAAGTAATTATCAATGTACCGGACAAGAAGATCACCGCCAAAGACTCGACAATGAACGTGCTGGCGGCAGTCGATATCGTTGAAGCGAAGCTGAACGGACAGCTACGCAAGTACAAGGATGATGTGTTGGCACACGTTGGCAGCAGCCGCGGCGTACTGGCACGGTTCAAGCGCGGTTTCCAGCGCGAGCAGTAGGGGTGCTGACTAGCCAATCGGGGAGCGAATACCAACCCCTCTGTCTCTGTGATAGGTTTTTACCCACCTAATATATATTAGACCGTAGTGTACGTTTGAGCGAATAGATAGGATTTGAGTAGCATCTGGGTCGGGCTGCTGACACAGCGAATAGTAGTTCTCATCGGTTGGCTTATCACCAGCTAGTATAGCGGTAAGTTTATCAGTTAAACCTTCGGCCAGAGTCTGGTGTTCTATGGGAGGAGTTTGCTCTTGGCTCTGTTGGTAGGAAATGAAGGTGCGATTCGGTCGTTTTCTGCCAGAAAGGAGGCGAAGAGTCCACTTTATATTTGGGTGACTTTTATCTTGGTGAGTCGGCAACCTGTTTAATGCTGGGGTTGTTGTTGAGGTCGGTACTTGATCTGAGCTATGCCAAGCACCATCTTTAATACTCCGATCAATATGTAATCCATGGTCATGCTCTCTAATTTGTAGGGGGTTGTTTGGTATATTCGTATCACTAGTCATTTTTCGAGCGATGGCCAGCCAGTTTTGCTTGCCAAGACCGTGGGGCGCCAAAACAACGTGCGGGGCGACACCTTCTTCTTGCTCCATGAGTGCAAATTGTTCGGCTAGGTATTGAAGGTTAACACCGACAGACACCATTTGTTCTGGTGTTGATGCCGAAAGGCCGATGTAGCTAACCAAACGCTCGGATAGAGTAAAGGCTTTTTCAAAAGCCTGCTTTGTTTCTGGATTGGGTATCGTGTCAAGATTATTAAATCCGGTTTTATTTTTCTCTCTAGCTTCTCTCACATCAGCGTTGAGGGTGTTTAGGAGTGCTGCAGAACCAAAGCCCTGACTGGTAGTATTGGGGGATCGAGTCTTCTCTCCTTCCTGAGCTCTCTGCCAAGCATTATTCGCCGCGGCTCGAATGTCTGGTGATAGTAGATTGAGATTAGCCATATGTTATTCTTTTTATGTTTGGATGGTTGTTTCTATAAATGATTGTAGCACATTTGGCAGATCTTTGGGGTCGTTGACAAGCCTGGCGTTCGGGGCGTACAGCTGCTCAGCAGCGGCTGAGCCAATTGATACGCCGTATACTACGGTATTTTGGTCACGGCGAAGCTGGCTGATGGCTGCTTGGGCGGCACCGGGGTTATTACTTTGACCGTCGGTCACGACGATAATGATTCGCTGACGATCTTGACTACGGGGTAGATCAGCAATTTCCTGGAGGGCCAAATAATCCGCCGTACCGTCCACATTAGCTGCAACTATGGCAGTATACGTGTCAAGTCGTTGTTTATCGTTTAGACTACTACCAAGTGGCTTATGGCATGTTGCGTTGCTGCCAAATGTGTATAGCGAGGTGCGTACCGACAGATCGGACAAATCAATACTTTGTTGTTCTTCCAGTTGTCGGATGTCACGTTCCATACCAGCGAGTCCCTCTAGCATGATGACGGCACAACTGGCGGCGGCTTGTGCAGGCGCACCGCCCATGGAACCAGAGCAGTCAAACACAAAGAAATAGTCGGTCTTGCAGTTTAGTTCCGCCCGCCCACGCACGGTTTCATAGCGCTGAAATGCCTCTGGGGCGATACTGCTTTTGATGTCGACCACAGTTTGTGCCAGGCGGTTGGGGTCGAGGATATCGCCGTCTTGGTGGGAGCGACGACTAAGACCACGACGAGAGGCGACGACTTCGTTCAGTATCGACTGAAAGACTGTGCGCATTTCGGTAATTTGTTTGTGAAAACGCTGTATCTCATCATCATACCGTTGTCTCTCGACCAGAGAGTGACCGGTTTGTTCACGGTAGCGGCGGTCGGCCGCTATCTGACGGGCGCGTTCTCGCTGTTCGGGTGTCATGGTTTCGTGGCGTTTTTCTTGAGCAGCTTTGTCGATAGCGTTATGGATTTTTTCGTGTTCTTCGGGGCTGAATGGCTCGGGATGCTTGTTGTCGAAATAATCGGCATAGGCGTCCGCGAATGGATTGCTGTCTTGTTTAGTATTATCGTTTTGTGATGGGTCAGTATCTTGCTGCTCGGTGGTGTTGCTGTTAGTTTGCTGGTTGTTGTTTTGCTGTTGGGCGTCTTTTGCCTCTTGTTTGTCTAATTTCATGAGAGCTTCGTATTTTGGCCAAATCTGCGTGAGCCAATAATCAAAACGGTCACTGCCGGAGAGTTTCTTGCCATTAGAACCCCTTGCGCCAGGATCGGTCAGGAACGAGATGAGGTCAATCTGTCCACCCTGAAAGTTGCGCAGCTGGTCTATGGCTTCATCGACCTCTTGGCGGACAGGCGTTTCGCTACCTGGTATCATCTCCTGGCGGATAATTTTGTAGAGAAATTGTAGGTGCATTGGTATGTTGGTGTAATCAACTATCTCGCCATCTCGCTCTGTTGGAAATAGGCGATTATCATAAAGATTCGCGCCGACCTTGCGCATAACAGGTAGCATGTTCATGATCTGTTTATTGCCATGAATATCGGTTAGGGTGTTATTGAAGATGCTGCATGCCTGCTGCTCTTGGGGGTCTTTGCTGCTCATGATGAATGCATTTTGCCGCGCTGAAAATACAGGATCTCGTTTGATGTCACGCACATGCGCCATCAGCTCATGCAGGGTAGCAAACACACAGTGGTCAGCTGAATAGCCTTTTTCAATGAAGAATGATGGATCGATGGTAAACGATCCAGTTTCCGGGTTGGTAGCCCAGCCCTCACCAACTGCTACGCGCACGTCCATGCCGGTTAAGTGGCAGAGGCTTGGTATTTGGTTGTGTAAAAACTCCCCAGCCTTGTTAAGTGCAGCTTGGCGTTCGTCTGATGGTGCTCCTTGCTCGGGTATTGGCACGGATGACTCTGGGTCGGTGGTTGACATGTATATTGTTTCAGTCATTTTTCTTTACAAACCTTATGCTTATAGTATATAATACGAGCCATATAATTAAAATACCAACATGCCCTATGAAAATAGTTGAATCAAAACCCGTCACGACTGAAACCGAATTACGGCTTGAGCCGCGTGTTTCAGAAAGTTGTTATAGTCCAGACATGGCTGATCGAACAGTGGACGGTGTCGTGGAGTTGATGACTGGTTTACAGGAAGCTATGCAGGCAGTTAGGGCTGATTGGCGGACGGCGGTCATAGGAGATCGGCAAACTCTGGAGCAACTGGCGGCGCCACAGATTGAGCGTATCAATGAATCGAGGCGCCGGACAAATTTGGAGGAGCCGGATATAGACATCAGTGAAGTTAGTGAGAACTTTTTGCTGGGTTTGGCTGAGCCGAATTGGGAAGAATATATGCCGCACGACACGAGCGAAGAGGAATTGCAGCGCTGGGATAGCTTTAAGAACAAACATCCTGAGGTAGCAGATAACCTGGAAGAATGGTATATGTATCATGCGAAATTACATGAGCTACGCAAAGACACTGTACTCATGAAGGAATTTGACGAGGAATATCGCGGCGAACAGATGGCGGCGACTCGCGCGGCAGCTGAGTTTTTGCGTGCCCAAAGCAGAAAACAGGATATTAGCGAGCATATGGTAAACTTGCGCAGTAGGGCGGCGAAAACAGGTCGTCCTTTGACAGCAGGCGAGCAGCGAAGAATAGCCGCGTTACAAAAGCAATTGTCTGAGGTTGATGAAAATATCGATATTCCGCCAAGTAGCAGCAAGGAAATGTTTTTAGCAGAAGTGACTCGTCTACAAGTCCGTGAATGGAAACGGCAACTGAACAGCGGTTTGTTGATGACTGAACAGATGCAAACAATCATTGACGAGACGCTGCCGGCTATGGTGCGGGGTGAGCCAACGTTGTTCGTTGGTGAGACGGGTGGTGCCAAGACTGCCATGGCGGAGTATATGGTGCAAACCTATTTTGATGGTGAGCCAGAATTTGTCAGTGCCTATGGTGATGTTAATAGTTACCAGTTGATGGGTAAGCAAGAGCTACGCGAGGAAAATGGTGCGAGTGTCAGCGAGTTTGTGCCAGGGCCGATCATTCGGGCCATGGAACAGGGGAGACCATTCATCCTTGACGAGATTAACGCCATGCCGCCAGAACTGTTGAAACGCTTGAACAAAATTATGCAGCTGCGTCCAGGTGATAGATTTACTGTTCAGGAAGATTCTGGGAAGGTTGTTGAGGTCCAGCCGGGTTTTTGTGTTATTGCCACGGCTAATGAGAAATCCAAACGCTACAAGGGTGTGGATGATTTGAGCGTTGAGTTCCAAAACCGGTTTGGGGCAAATATTAATCGCGTGCGTTACCCTGACCACGACAAGGGCTATGACGAATATCCGCGTGAGAATGCTCAGCTGGCCATGGCGGCTGTGGCGACGGAACGGGGCGAATTGCCGCCAGACATTGACGAAGGGGATTTCGAGAATTTCGTGAGAGCAGCTCGGTTGAGTCAGCAAATATTTAGCGGTATCAATGGCGAAGGCTACGATCAGTTCATTGATACAGAGAGAATGGTCGATGATCGTCCTGGGTTAGAGGAAACGGTGCTGGCGCCACGCACTATGGTGGATATTCTACATAAGGTCGTCGGTAGTTACGGTGTGGTATCGCTGAAGCGGGCTTGTCAAACCTTTCTGGATGGCATTAAGAACCCGAATGACCGCAAAGTAATGCATCATATCCTTGAGTATCATGATTTGCTGCCGGAGGAAATGCTGAGAAATACATCGGAAGAAGCAGGAGATAACGAGGAGACAGATGAAAGCTGATTGGCTTTTAGGGCAGAGTATATGAGTATGCCTGAAATTCTTCCACCGGAAATTCTCACCGCTGCCGAGGACGCATGGGGGCGAGCTCAGGAGGGGCAAGTTCATACTGGTAAAAATATTGGTTCTGCGGCAATATTTGGCACGCTTGATGGCGCTGTTAGGAAGGCTAGGGAGGAAAGTGAGATTGGCTTTGGCGCGCTGGAAGTTATAGCGAACCCAGAGATTAAAGAACTATTTAAGCGAGATTTTGAGGATTATAAAGCAATTTTTGCTAAAGCAGGCATTGATGTACCAACACCAGATGAATTGGCGCAGGGCGGTATTGATTTTGGTTGGCTAGCAGAACTAAAAAGGATGTGGCCAGGGTATGACTTGGTAGTGGCGCCACTAACGTTGCCACAGGACACGTTTGAGAGAATTGGTTGTGACTGGAGCATGGAAGGGGGAGTGGTTTCTAATTGGAATGGTATAATGAAAGACACGGTAGACAATTGGCGACTGACGGCTGTAGGTGATAATAAATGGACGGCTTTCATGTTATTTAATAATGAAGAACCAGAGGAGTGTGGTCTATCCTACGATCAGATAACACAATATGGGTCGGCTGTGCCAGTAGTCTGTTATGCTGCCTATCAAGTGCACCGTATTCGCCAGGGTATATTGCCAGTGGATACCGATACTCGCTCTTGGGCGGCAGGTAGGTTCGTCGTCGGCAACGATACCTATGCTCCGTGTGTTGGCTGGGAGATTGGACCTAGGGATTATATGCTGGTAGTCGATTACTGTAATGCATCGAAAGGGACTGAGATTGTAGGCTTGCGTTCTCTGATGGGCGATATTGCGCCAGCGCGGTCTGGCTAACTCCGTGCCCAAACACCCTTTAATTTTCCAGCCCCGCACGGTATAATTGTATATAGTTTTGAAAATGCCTGAAAGTGAGGGAGTTTTGAGTTTATGGCAATGACACAACAAAAGGCGCTGAGCAAGATTTTTGGCGATCCGCAGAAGAAGATTTTGAAGCGGCTGCGTAAGCAAGTTGACGTAATTAACGGTTTGTCCGAAAAATATGAAAAACTGTCAGACAAAGAGCTGCAAGCGCAGACGGAGACGCTGAAAAAGCGTCTAACGAAGAAAAACGTAACGCTGGATACAATTTTGCCGGATGCCTTTGCGGTGGTGCGCGAGGCAGCCAAGCGCGTCATCGGTGAGCGCCCGTACGATGTTCAGTTAATCGGCGGCATGGTGCTTCATGAGGGAAATGTGGCTGAGATGAAGACCGGTGAAGGTAAGACCCTGGTGGCGACGCTGCCGACCTATCTCAACGCGCTGGAGGAAAAGGGCGTTCATGTGGTGACCGTCAATGATTATCTGGCGCAGCGCGACGCCGGCTGGATGGGGCAGGTGTATGATTTTTTGGGCTTGACGACTGGCGTGATCATCAACGAAGCGTCGTTTATCTATGACAAAGAGTATGATAATGAGCATCACGACGATCCGCGCATGCGCAAGCTCCGTCCGGTCACCCGTAAAGAAGCTTATGCTGCCGACATTACGTATGGCACTAACAACGAGTTTGGCTTTGACTATCTACGCGACAACATGGTGAACGACGTTGACTTATTACGTCAGCGCGAGCTGAACTTTGCTATCGTTGACGAGGTGGACTCGATTTTGATCGATGAAGCGCGCACGCCGCTGATCATCTCGGCGCCAGCAGCAGAGAACCCAGATAATTACTACACCTTCGCTAAAGTTGCCAGTAAATTAGTGCCAGACGACTATGTTTTGGACGAAAAACGCCGCAGCGTGGCCTTGACCGATGAGGGCGTAGAAAAAGTCCAAAAACTGCTGGGTATAAAAAATTTGTACACGCCAGACCACGTGCGCAGTGTGTATCACATGGATCAGGCGCTGCGAGCACAAACATTGTTCAAGCGTGATAAAGATTATGTGGTGACTAATGACGGCGAAGTGATCATCGTCGATGAGCACACCGGTCGTTTGATGCAGGGACGTCGCTACAACGAAGGCTTACACCAGGCGATTGAAGCCAAAGAAGGCGTGCCGGTACTCGAGGAGAGCATGACGCTAGCGACCATTTCGTTCCAGAATTATTTCCGTTTGTACAATAAATTGAGCGGTATGACTGGTACGGCGTTTACTGAGGCGGAAGAGTTCCAACAAATTTATTCACTGGATGTCATCCAAATTCCACCGAACAAGCCAGTGATTCGCGACGACAAAGAAGACCTGATTTTCAAGACCGAAAAGGGCAAGCTGAAGGCGGTGGCTGAAGCTATCAAAGATTATCACAAGCAAGGCCGGCCAGTGCTGGTTGGCTCTGGCTCGATTGCCAAGAACGAGCAGATTGCCAAATATCTAGAAAAAGAAGGCATTAAGTTTGAGATTTTGAACGCCAAGAATAATGAGCGCGAGGCGGCTATCATTGAGAAAGCTGGTGAAAAGGGTGCGATTACACTGGCGACAAACATCGCCGGACGCGGTACCGACATCAAGCTGGGCAAGGGCGTTAAGGAATTGGGCGGTCTGGTGGTGATTGGTTCTGAGCGGCACGAGTCACGCCGCATTGACAATCAGCTGCGCGGTCGCGGCGGTCGTCAGGGCGACCCGGGTGAGACGCAGTTTTATGTATCGACCGAAGATGATTTGATGCGAATTTTCCAGGGGGAGCGCATCGCGGCGCTGATGGATCGGCTGGGCGTGGACGAAGATACGCCAATTCAAAACCGTGCTGTGTCCAAGACATTGGAAGCAGCCCAGAAGCGCGTCGAAGGTTACAACTTTGATACGCGCAAAAATGTTGTTCAGTACGACAACGTCATTAATCGTCACCGCCGCGTGGTCTACACGATGCGGCGAAAAATCCTTGAAGGCGACAATATTCAGCCGGAAATTGAGCGGCTGTTGCGTGACAGAGTCAAAGAGTTAGTGACGCTGCCGACAAAAAACAACCCGAAGTTTATCGAGGAATTTACGTCGGCCTTTCCAGTCGATGAAGCGGCGGTGCGCAAGATTGGCCTCGAGAAAAAAGACCGTCTGCGCCTCCAAAAAGCCATGAAACTAGCACGTCAGGCCTATCAGGAAAAAGATGAAGAAATTGGTGCTGAAGAGCTGCGTGGTGTGGAGCGCGAGGTGTATATGGCGGTGCTCGACACCCTGTGGATGCAGCACCTAGAGAATATGCAACACCTACGCGAAGGGATCCACTGGCGCAGCGTTGGCCAGCGCGATCCATTGGTAGAATACCGGGCTGAGTCACAAAAATTGTTCACCAGCCTTCAGGAAAACCTGCGTAACGAAGTTCTGAACACAATTTTTCATATTCATAAATCCGACGCAGTAATTCGCCAATCGCAGGATGATGAGTATGACACCGAGCTAACGCGCCTGGCCGAAAGTGCAGTTGAGCGTGGTGTTAATGAAGTTGGTGCGGGCGAGGAAAATCGTGACGGTGACTTTTCGGTGAAAAAGGGCAAATCAAACGCCGAGTCGAACCGCGCCAAAAACCAAGCACGCAAGAAGAAAAAAGCGCAGCGCCAAAACCGCAAAAAGAACCGCAAATAAATCTAAAACCGGTGGGCAGAGAGCGACAGACAGATGAAACATACGGTCAAAGAAATAAAATTGAAAAATGGTGCGAAAGGCTTGTTCATTGATGTGCCAGACGCGACGGTGATGAGCTTTCAGGTGCAGTTCCGGGCAGGCAACCGCTATGTCCGCGACAAGGACATCTACGAGACGGCGCACATCATGGAGCACATGGCGTTTGGGGCGAATGAGAAGTTTCGTTCGGAGCACGCCTATGAGCAGGAGTTTACCAAGAATGGCGCCTATCATAATGCGTTTACCTCTGATTATTCAATGGTGTATGAGGCGACCTGTGCGGATTTTGAATGGGATCGGATTTTAGAATTACAGCGGTTGGCGATCACCACGCCGCGCTTTAACGCCGAGGAACTAGAGGCCGAGAAAGGCAATGTCCGGAGTGAGCTGACCGGCTATCTCAATAACCACAACCGCGTGATGTGGCCGCGGGTGCAGCAAGCACTGGGCGAGGATATTTTGACATATAATCAGCGGCTGAAAACGATTGACGCGATTACCCTAAAAGACATCAAGGAGCATCATCGGCGGACACATACGCTCAACAATATGCGGTTTGTGGTGGCCGGTAAGTTGACTGGGCGGATGGCGACGATTCGTGAATCGCTGGAGCAGTGGCAGCTAGAGCCGGGCGAGCGGTTTACCATTCCGCACGATAACCCGTCGAGTGCCGCACCGATTTTTATCCGCCGCAAGGAGGCCTCGAATCTGACATTTGGCTGGTCGATGAATCTGCCGCGCGAGCTGAGCGATGAGGATTCTGACGCTATGGGCTGCTTGAATCATATCTTGACCGGGACGATGAGCTCGCGGATTTTCGGGGCAGCGCGCAAGAAGGGGCTGGCTTACGGCGTGTTCAGCGACACTTCGGTCGGGTTTTATGATTCGGCGTGGGACTTTGGCGGCCAGGTCAACCTCGAGACAGCAGAGGCACTGTTCGATATCATCGTGCGTGAGCTGCGCCGGGTGCTGAACGGGACGATCACCTCAGAGGACATCGAGAATGCCAAGTCGTATGCGCTGGGCCGCTATCAGATGGGGGCGCAAACGGTTGCCCAAATCAGTAATTTTTATACCGGGCGTTATTTTGCCGATGATTTCGTCAAGGATTATGAGGGCGTGCCGACAGCAATTTTGGCGGTGACCGCTGATCAGATCGTTCGGGTGGCGCGAGAGTTTTTTGCGGCAAATACCTGGGTGCTTGCTGGCGTGAGTAGCGGCGATAAAGAGCTGCTCGGGCGACTGCAGGAAAAGCTCGAGGGGCTGTTTTAGTATTACTCAATGTTATAATGAAACTATGAAGATCATTATCGCTGGCTATGGCCTTGAGGGTATATCAAGTTTGAGATATTTTCAGCGGGCTTTTCCTGATGCTGAGTTTGTGATTGCTGACCAGAAGGCGGTTGAAGATGCGCCGGATGGCGTGGCAGTGCGGACTGGCGAGTCAGTGTTCGCCGAGCAACTGCAGGATGCCGATATGGTGGTGCGAGCACCGGGTGTGCCGCCGCGGCTACTCAAAACGTCGGGCAAAATATGGTCAGCGACCAATGAGTTTTTCGACAAATGTCCGGCGCCGATTATTGGCGTGACGGGGACGAAAGGCAAGGGCACAACCTGTAGTCTGATCGCGGCGATCTTGCGGGTGGCCGGTCAGACGGTGCATCTGGTTGGGAACATCGGTGTGCCGGCACTGGACGCGCTGCCAAGCATCACAAAGGATGACTTCGTTGTGTACGAACTATCGAGTTTTCAGCTGTGGGATCTCGAGAAATCGCCGACCATTGCCGTGGTGTTGATGATCGAGCCTGATCATTTGGAGGTGCATACGGATTTTGCCGAGTACCTCGATGCCAAGAAAAATATTCGTCGCCACCAGGGTATTATTGATACATGTTTATATCATCCAACGAATAAATATTCAGAGGAAGTAGCCGCTACGCCTTTTAATGGACTATTGGATGAGCAGGGTCGTGTGACGTGTGAGTATTGTGGGGATGATGCGCTAGATTTCGCGCACCGCTATGCCGTTCCCGACGAGAATCAGGTGTATGTCCGGGATGGCTACTTCTGCGTACAAGATCGGCGGATTTGTCGCATTGATCATTTGCGGCTACCGGGCGCACACAACCTCGAGAATGCGTGTGCGGCGATAAGCGCGGTGACAGAATTGCCGATTACAGTGACCGACGAGCAGTACGCGGCTGGGTTAGAGAGCTTCACAGGATTGCCACATCGATTAAAATTCATTGCCGAGAAAAACGGCGTGAAGTATTATGATGACAGCATCGCTACCACGCCGGGCAGTGCCATCGCGGCGCTGCGGGCGTTTGAAGCGCCGAAAGTGCTGATCGTCGGCGGGTATGACAAGGGGGCGGATTATGCTGAAATGGCTACGGAGATTGCCAGACAAACGGTGCGGGCGGTGATCATTATCGGGGCAAATGCGGCGAAGATTGAACAGTCGCTGCGTAGAGCATCGGTCGCGGCGACGATAGTAGTGCTCGGCCAGACAACGATGGTGGATGTCGTCGCCCGAGCCAGTCAATTATCTCGCCCGGGCGATGTTGTCATCCTCAGTCCAGCGGCCGCCAGCTTTGGTATGTTCAAAAATTACGTCGACCGCGGCGAGCAATTTGTGGCGGCGGTGGAGAAACTTTATCCCTGATATACCTCAGGCTTCAACACTCCGATATACGGTAGGTTTCGGTATTGTTGGCGGAAATCTAGGCCGTAGCCGACGACGAATTCGTTGGGGACGGACAGGCCGACGTAATCGGCGGTAACGTTGGCGATACGTCGTTCGGGTTTGTCGAGCAGTGAGCAGACTTTGATTGAGGCTGCACCGCGACCAGCGAATAATTCCAGCAATTTTTCCAACGTTCGGCCGGTATCGACGATGTCCTCGACCAGCAGAACATGCCGCCCGGCAACATCGCTGTCAATGTCTTTGAGAACGGTGACCGCGCCGGATGATTCAGTTGCATCATCGTAGCTAGAGACGTCGATAAAATCAATTTCCAGATAGCAATCCATGGCGCGCACCAGATCGATCATGAATGGCGCCGCACCGCGCAGGACGCCGATGACGAGCGGATTCTTGTCCCGGTATTCGTTGGTCAGCTCCCGACCCAGCCGCGCCACCGCATCATTAATTTGTTCAGTAGTTACGAGGATGGTAGCGATGTCTTGATTCATAGGGGTAGTATAACAGTTAATTGGCAGAATCACTAATACGTTTGGCGATGTTTGCGGTAGGCTCAATAATGAGGCAGTGAGGAAATTGATACCTCAATCGTTCCTCAAGCGCCAAATAATGCGTGCAACCGAGGATGATGATATCACTGCCATGTGCGACACTGGTTGCTACTTCATCAAGTGCGATGTCATCAGTCAAACCCTGATCGATCATGCGCGCCCACGTGCGAGTGTCTGGTGTGTCAATATGAATACCAGCAGCATATTCACCGATAAGCGCATGCAGACGCTGACTTTGTCTAGTGGTGTCTGTTGCTAGCAGGGTAATGTGATGCGTTTTAGTTAGCGTTGCCGCTGGTTTAATCATCGGTTCAAAACCAATGAAGCGGACATTGGGATAGCGCTGTCGTAGCGGCTGGATGGCGATTGTTGTTGCGGTATTGCATGCGAGAACGATGATATCGCATGATAGCAGCGGCTGGATGGCGGCATTGGTCAGCATGATAATCTCTTCCGGTGAACGATTGCCGTACGGTGCGTGCTCGTGGTCGATCGCCGTGATGTACGAATGTTGTGGCAGTAATTTTTCTAGCCTTTTCGCTACTAATTTACCGCCAGTTCCCGTATCGAATATGCCGATCTTCATACAAAAAGTATAGCAAAATTGTTACAATGGTATCCATGCAACCACTCAAAAAACGCATCCAAACCCTGCGGTCAGAAGTAGAACAGGCCAAGGCGGCGCTGGATTTTGCGTCGCTGGAGCAGGAGATGGCGGCGCTGGACGAGCGGCTCAACCAGCCGGAGATTTGGCATAATCCGGACGAGGCGCAGGCCTTGGCGAAAAAGGCGGCTAGTGTGCGCCAGACAGTCGAGCCGTGGCAGACGCTCGGGGTGCAGTTAGCAGATATCGCTGAGTTGATGGAGCTGGGCGATGATGATCTGCTGCCGGAGTTTGAAGCGCAGGTGGCGGCGCTGGAGCAGGAGTTTACCCAGCGCAAGACTGATCTATTATTCAGCGGCCCATATAATAACCGCGAGGCGGTAGTGCGAATTTCGGCCGGCGTAGGCGGGCTGGATGCTCAGGACTTTGCAGCCATGCTGGAGCGGATGTATTTGCGCTGGGCGGAGAAGTCGGGGATGAAAGCCGACACGCTGGAGCGTTCGACCAATGATGATGCTGGGATAAAGACGGCGGTGCTGGAGATTTCTGGGCCGTTTGCGTATGGAAAATTGCGCTCAGAAAATGGCGTGCATCGGCTGGTGCGCCTCAGCCCGTTCAATGCTGACAATTTACGCCAGACCAGCTTTGCACTGGTGGAGGTGCTGCCAAAAATTGATACGCCGGATGAAATTGCGATTGACCCGAGTGATCTGAGGATTGATGTCTATCGTTCGGGCGGCAAGGGCGGACAGGGTGTGAACACTACCGACTCGGCGGTGCGGGTGACGCACGTGCCGACGGGCATTACCGTGGCGATTCAGAATGAGCGCTCGCAGATTCAGAATAAAGAGACGGCGCTCAAGATCTTGCACTCCAAGCTGCTGGCGATGAAGCTGGAGCAGCACGCCGAAACCCTGTCTGATCTCAGGGCCGGCGAGTCAGCCAACTGGGGCAGCCAGATTAGAAATTACGTCCTACATCCGTACACGCTGGTCAAGGATACCCGCACCAAGCACGAGAACCGCAATGCCCAAGGGGTGCTGGATGGCGATATCGATGAGTTTATGACGGCTTATTTGCGTGAGTCGCGCGGCTGACGAAAGACAGCAATGGTGATCATCACGGCAAAGGCGATGAGGCTGATGACCATGACGGACAGGAAATGTACGCCAAACGGCCAAGCAGTTTGCCTGACGAGAACGTCGATCGGATATTTTCGGTTAGTGTCATCGCCGATGATGTAATAGAGCCACGCGCATGTACCCACCAGAAAACACACCATGGCGAGGCCGTACCATACTAATACTGAAGTGTGGCGTGCGAGCCATTTGTTACTATCGGTAATTGCCTTGTTCTGCCAGCGGTTGGTGCCAATAAGCGTATAAAGCGGCAAGGCGAGACAGCCGGTAGCCAGGAGCAGTCCAGTCGTAGCATACATGATATGTACGAAAATACCGCTGTGTTGTGCTATGTCTTGTAGCAGCGTGACGTGGGGTGTGAGGAATAGACGTATAAGCGTGGCGCCAAGCGACATGACCATAAGTAGCGCCAACAGTCGCAAACTAATCTCCAGTATCCTGTAGGTGCGCCGTACAGGTTGCGCCGACTCATCGGGTGATTGCCCCACGAGCTGTCGTAGCCCCCGTCCGAGGTAATATATACCCCAGACGATGCTGATAAATAGGAATAGTCCACCGACCAGGAAGAGTGGCCAGCGTAGAGCATTGGCAGTTTGTCCAGGAGCCTCGCAGCATGACCAAGTGTCTTGCGGTCGCGCCGCGTCAAACGTATCTGGCAGGAATGGCACGCTGATATTACTGATAATTATTAATCCGACCCCGATGATACTGAGGGCGATAAACATGATGCTGAGGCGATTGAGCAATGTGGCTGAAGGTTTCATATGTCTAGTGTAGCATGGTTTGCTGCGCTGATTCGCACCATCCTAAAAAATCTGCTATACTAATTGGCAATGATTTTGTTAGATAGGGTTACCAAAACATATGGCAAGGACAACAAGCCGGCCTTGAACCGGGTGAGTGTTCACGTCAAGCCGGGCGAGTTTGTGATTTTGGTCGGGACGTCGGGTGCGGGGAAGTCGACGCTACTCAAGCTGCTGACCCGCGAGGAAAAGCCGACTGGTGGCAAGATTGTCGTCGGCGGCATTGATTATGATACGCTCAAGGACAAACATATCCCGCTGCTGCGGCGCAAGATTGGCGTGGTGTTTCAGGATTTCAAGTTGCTGCCGAACCGGACGGTGTTTGAGAACGTGGCCTTCGCGCTGGAGATTGCCGGGATGACTAACCGCGAGATCAAATCAACAGTGCCAAAGGTGATCGAGCTAGTGGGTCTAAAGGGCAAGGAAAAGAACTTCCCGAATCAGCTGTCCGGCGGTGAGCGCCAGCGGGTGGCAATTGCCCGGGCGGTGGTACGCCAGCCAAAGATTTTGATCGCGGACGAGCCGACCGGTAACCTCGACCCAAAGCACAGCTGGGATATTGTGCGCTTGCTGGAAAAAATTAACAAATACGGCACCACGGTGCTGCTGACCACGCACAATGTTGATATTGTCAACAAGCTCAAACGCCGGGTGATCACCATTGATCATGGTAAAATCACCTCTGATCAAGCCAAGGGGAGTTACAAGCAATGACCGATATTTCACGTAAAGCCGCCGCCAAGGCGCGCGTCGATCCCAAGGTCCTCAAGCGCACGCGGCAGCGTCGCCGTCGGGTACTGACGTTCTGGCGGATGTGCCGGTATGGTATCAATAATTTTAGCCGTAACACGTGGCTGACGATTGCGGCGACTGCGGTGATGGCGGTGACGCTACTGATCATCGCCCTCACTATAGCCGCCCGCCAGGTGCTGGTTGACTCGGTCGATACGATTTCGCGCAGGGCCGATATGTCGATTTTCCTCAAAGGCTCAACCGAGCAAAAGGTGATCGACGAGCTGACATCGCGCCTGAGCAAGCTGCACAATGTCGAAAAAGTGACGTACATCTCGGCAGAGCAGGCGCGTCAGGAGCAAATCGAGAAGTATAAGAATGATCCAGCAACTCTCGAGGCGATCAAGGAATCAAGTAACGAGATGCCAGCGTCACTCCGGGCCTCGCTCAAGGATTTGAATGATCAGCGGCCTCTGATTGAGTTTACGAAGAGTGATGAACTGTATAAAAAGCATAAAGACCCGACCAAAGAGCCGTCGTTCATCGGCGATCGACGTGAGGCGATCAACGCCATTGGTGACTGGGTGCGGTTTGCCAGTATCGCCGGCTCGATCGCTACGGTGGTGTTCGTGGTGATTTCGTCACTGGTGGTGTTTAACACCATCAGGATGGCAATTTTTAACCGTAAAGACGAGATCCAGATGATGAAGCTAATCGGCGCTGATCGTGGATTTATTCGCGGGCCGTTTATCGTCGAGGCAGTTATGTATGGATTTATCGCGGCGCTGGTGGCCTCAGGAGTCGGGTATCTGTTGTTGTTCTCGGCACATGACAAGCTGGCGGTGCGGCTGCCGATGGATAATTTGATGAATATTGGTACCACGTATGCCGGACTGGTGGTGCTGGCGATGATCATGATCGGTGCGGTGATCGGCATTGTCTCGTCATTGATCGCGACGCGCAAATATTTAAAATTATAAGTTATTTTGTCGCTGACCCCTGAATATGTAATGAGCCAAGACGCTTGACGTCCATATGTCGCTTGTGCTAAAATAAAAAGCAATGAAGATAAGGTCCACCACACCAGTTTCAACATCACGAGCCACACGGGCAGCTCTCGTGGCGGTTAGCGCTGTTGTTTTGGGCGCTGGCGTATTCCAGCTCGGCCCACACGTATTTGCACGTGACTATGATGCAGAAATTGATGCCCTCAACCGACAGGCACAGCAGGCGCAGAATGAGGCCGATCGTCTCGGGACGATGGCAGCGACGCTGGAGGAAGAGCTGGGGCGCATTAATGCGCAGATTGATTCGATCCGAACAGAAATTGCCAAGAGCCAGCGAAAGCATAATGCACTGGTCGCGGAGATTACCAAGAATAAGCTGGCAATTGAGAAAAGCCGTAAGGTCATGGGCAAAATCTTGTCAGATATTTACCTTGATGATCAGATTTCGCCGCTTGAGATGCTGGCTAGCTCCAAGTCGATCGGTGATTATGTTGATAAGCAGGAGCAACGTAGTAGTTTGCGATCATCGCTGAACGACAAGATCAAGGAAATTAAAGCATTGCAGGCTAAATTAGAAGAAAATAAAAAGTCAGTTGAGAAAGTGCTCAAGAATCAGAAAGCTCAGCAGACGCAACTAGCGTCCAAGCAAGCAGAGCAGGCCAAGTTGGTTAATGATACCAAGAATGACCAAAATGCTTACGCAGCCCTGGCGACGCAGCGGAATAACCAAGCGGCGAAGCTGCGCGAAGAGCAGGCGGCGGCTAACCGGCGAGCGCTTGGCGGGGTATCAATTCCGGGTGGTATCCCGGGTGGTGGCGGCTATCCAGGTGCCTGGGCAAATGCACCATTAGATGCCTACGTTGATCCATGGGGCCTATATACGCGTGAGTGCGTGAGTTACGTGGCGTGGAAGATCCATAGCACTGGTCGGTTTGTGCCGCACTTCGGTGGCGCGGGTAACGCTAACCAATGGCCATCAACAGCGGCGCGATACGGCATTCAGAGTGGTTCGACGCCAAAGGCTGCCGCGGCAGCGGTGATGCACGTTGGTTATTATGGGCACGTGATGTATGTTGAATCGGTCAATAGTGACGGCACGGTTACGGTCAGTGACTATAACTTAGCGTGGGACGGTCTGTACCGGCGGTATACGCGTTCAGCTTCGGGTTTAACCTACGTGTATTTTTAATGGCACGATGAGTCAATAAAACCCTCGCATCAGCGAGGGTTTTTGTGTACAATAGGTATATGACAGAGCAACGGAGGGTAGGAACGCGGGCTCGCTTGTTTTTGGGCGGGCTGTTGATTGCGATTGTGAGTTTTGTGGCCGGAACGCGGTCGGATTTGATCATGGCGCAGGTTGGGTCACTGTTTGGCCTCAGGACGGCGACGGGGTCGCTGGATGTATCAACGGTGCAGAATGTGTATCGTGAGCTCAAGGCTCACTATGATGGCAAGTTGGACGAGCAAGCACTTACGCGTGGGGCAGCGCGCGGTATGGTGGCAGCGACGGATGATCCGCATACGGCGTATATGGATCCGGATGAAGCCAAGGAGTTTGAAAAGAGCTTGTCGGGCAATATTGGTGGCGGTATCGGGGCGGAAATTGCCAAGCGGCATAATGTACCGACGATCATCCGGCCACTCAAAAATAGCCCAGCCGAAAAGGCGGGCATCAAAGCCGGTGATGCCATCGTCAAGGTCAATGACACGGTGGTGACTAATATGCCGGTTGATCAAGTGGTGCAGCGTATTCGTGGTGATATCGGCACGACGGTCAAGTTGGTGCTGTCGCGTGGCGGCGAGCGTAAAGATGTAACGGTAACACGTGAGGAGGTTGTTGCACCGGCTGCCGAGTGGAAGGTTGATGGTGAGATCGGTATTTTGACGGTCAGTCGCTTTAATGATGACACCGGCAAGCAGGCGCGCCAAGCCGCCGAGGAGTTTCGCTCGGCAGGTGTTAGGAAAGTCATCCTCGACCTCAGGGGAAATCCTGGTGGCACGGTGGCGGCCGCGCAGGCGTTAGCAGGGTTGTGGCTCAATCATGAGGTGGTAATGACCCAACGGCGTGGCGAGCAGGTTATCTCGACGGAGAAATCGACTGGCCAGCCGCTCCTTAGTGATATCAAGACAGTTGTGCTGGTTAACGGTGGTAGTGCCAGTGCCAGCGAGATCGTGGCGGGGGCGCTCAAGGATTATGGCAAGGCGACGCTGGTTGGCGAAAAAACCTATGGCAAGGGTAGCGTGCAGCGGCCGATTGATCTGGCGGACGGCTCGGTTCTAAAAGTGACCGAGGCGCGCTGGTATACGCCGCATGGCAAGAATATTGATAAGTCGGGTATCGAGCCGGATGTCAAGGTCGAGATGACGACGGGGGCGGCGGATAATGGACGCGATCCACAGTTAGAGAAAGCAAAGAGTGCATAGGCTCAAAAAGGGAGGGTAAAGATATGCAACACAGGAAAAAAATACTATTGGTTGAAGATGATACGGCACTGGCGGCGGTCTATCGGTCGCGGCTTGAGCTGGAGGGCTTTGAGATTCGTGAGGTGCACAACGGTGAGGACGCACTGTCGGCAACGGTGGCGTTTCGGCCGGACTTGATCGTACTGGATGCCATGATGCCGAAAATTAGTGGCTTTGATGTGCTCGACATCCTGCGCAATACGCCAGAAACAACCAATGTGCGGGTGATCATGCTGACGGCGCTCAGTCAGCAAAAAGACCGAGAGCGGGCAGAGGCGCTGGGCGTGGATGAATATCTCGTCAAGTCACAGGTGGTGATCGGCGATGTGGTAGCGCGAGTGAAGCATCATTTGGGCATGTCATAGTGTTATACTAGAAGTATGAATCGAAAGCATATTATCATCACAAGTATCATCACCGCTGCTGTCGTCGGCGGTATAGCGACGGCTGCGTGGTTACTCCGCCCGCAGGCCCCAGCCACCGAATCAACAACGCAGCAGGGTACTTCACAAAAAGCCCCTGCACAATCGGGCGGTTCAGCCTCCAAGCAGCCATCTGGCTCAGCACAGCCGGCAAATCCAGCCGTCGGCCGTTACGCTGATTATGTCGACAGCAATACCATGGAACATGCCTATAGGAAGACAATTCTGTTTTTCCACGCTCCGCAGTGTGGCGAATGTCAAGCCTTTGATAAGGTTTTGCGCAAAGGGCCAATTCCAGCCGGCGTGCAGATTTTGAAAGTTGACTATGATAGCCGTCAGGATTTGCGCCAAAAATACGGCGTAACCAAGCAAAGCACCTTTGTCGAGCTAGACGACGATGATGACGATGATCACGATCATGATATCTGGGTTGGCTATGGCAAGGAAAAGTCAATCAATGCTATTTTGAGAAATTTGTAAATCAAGTCACTCGTGGTTAGTTTGCTATAATAAGGGCATGGAATGGTTGCCAAAAATTACCGAAGATATGCTGGTAGTACTACGTCGGCCGGTCCCGTTGGCAGAAGCGAGGGAGTACCGGCGGCGTACGGGGTTTTCTCGTTGGTCGCTGGGGTTTGATACGTCGCCAGCCGACATGGCGGTGCTGGCGGTCGTGTGGGTTGTTTTTTGTATCGGACTTGCTGTTTTGATGTCACTTGTGCCGCACTGGCTCGTTTTGGTGATGATGATTGGTATATTGGCCACCACGTCAATGATTATCTTTTTCCGCGCCTCAAGGCGAGCGATACGTCGGCATGTACGAATGGCTGAGTTTGCGTCTCGTTGTGGATTAGAATATGATCCAGTTGGTAAAACTGACACGATCGGCCTTGGTCTATTGTTTGATGTCGGCTATTCGCGGCGTTATCGCGGCGTGTTGTCGTATGGACACGACGGACAGCGACTACTGGAAGTCGGTCGTTACGAATATACGGTCGGTAGCGGCAAACAGCGGCGGACGTACACCTGGTACTACGCTGGGATACGCCTACCTCGCAGGGTACCGCACTTGGTGCTGGACTCGAAATCCAACGATGGGACTGTGATGGGCAAGGCACTGATCAGTAATTTGCCGGTGGTGATTTCGAGCAGTCAGCGCATCAGTCTGGAGGGCGATTTTGATAGGTATTTCACGCTATACGCGCCAAAGCAGTATGATGTTGATGTGCGCTACGTACTGACGCCGGATGTTATGGCGGCGCTGTGAACAAGATGATACTTGACTAGCCGACGCAAACCTGAGTGCGTCGCTCGGTTTTGCCGGTGAATTTGGTTTTCTTGACTCGCTTAAAGGTGACGACACCGGACTTGGCGGCGTGAATGGTGTAGTTGCGGCTCATGTATGCGCCCTCACCAGCGACTTTCGTAGCGCCTGTTTGGCGGACGAGCACTTCGCCGGCGTTAACTTTTTGGCCACCGAAACGCTTGACGCCGAGGCGTTGGCCAGGGTTGTTGTGGATGTTTTTACTTGAGCCACCAGCTTTGACTTTTGACATTGAAACTCCTTAAATTTTCTAAACCTAATCCGTACCAGTATAAGTGACGGCTGATAAAAAGTCAAGGGGCTTTACTTGATTAGCCAAGTGTTATATAACTAGGGGCTATGAACGAGCAGAATATGACGACAATGGAAGCTATTTTCAACAGACGAGTGGATAGAAGAACGGTACTACTGGGTGTCTTGGGTACTGTTGGTGCAGTGGCATTTGGTGGTGCTGTGCGCGAATCTCGAGAAACGCCTCGTAACGGAGAGGCACTGCAGGCATTGCACGCGGTACAGACAGCGGCGGCAGAGGTTGCTGAGCGCGGCGTGAACGGTCAGACGACATCAGAAGAGGCGATTGCAGCGATACTGCGGCGTGAGAGTGATGTGACGGCGAAGGTTGAGGTCGCACTTTCTGAACCGCTGAAGCACTACGCTACGGGCGAGGGGCGGTATGCATCAGCTGGGGCGAATATGGTGGATGAGCTACTGGGTCAGATTGGGCAAGATATGTTTGCTGATACCGATCAACAGATGACGACGGAAATGGCGAAGCAGGCGCGGCCGACATTGGCATTTTTGATCATGGCGTTGAATCAACGGCGGATCGGTCTGGGCGCCGGAGATTTACTAGCGATGTGTCAACAGTATCATCAGGAGGCGATCGCTCCTTCTGCAGCCAAGCAAATGGTAGAGGCGCGTCAAGCGCAGCTTGATCTTTTGGAAAAGGAATTGGTGGGTCGCTTGGGACAGCTCGCAGACTATGATCCGGCGTTACGGCTCAATCGTCCGGTGCTTGGGTAGTTCGCAGGATTAGTAGCTCACGGGCGACGATTTGGTCGGGGCGACGATAGATAAGCGGGATGTGGTTGAGTTGGTGATAGCCAAGTTTTTGGAGGTTTTTTATTAGCGGCAGATGAGTGGCCCGGCCGGACGCATCGTACCACGCTGGCACGGCGATACACAGCGGTGTGTTTGGCGCTAGCTGCAAGCGGATATTAGTGAGGAAGCCAGTGATAATATGGTTACAATTACCGACAACTGCTGCTAATTTTTGGGGCGCGGGCGGCGCGGAGAAGGGCTGGCCGAGGTAGGTTTCGCAGACGACGGCAGTGAGATGTGTGCTGTTTGGCCAGTGGTGCGTGGTGGCGTCGGCTTGATGGATATCGATAACACGGCCGGGCGTGGTGAAGGTCGATTGCAGCCACGATAGGTTTTCGGTGGTGTAATCAACCATTTTTTGGCTGAGGTCGGTGCCGACGACGTCGTAGCCAGCGAGCAACGCTTCTTGTAGGACGGTGCCGGTGCCACAGAAGGGGTCAAGGATTGTCACAACAGGTCGGCTTCCAGCCGTCTCCTCCAAGTCGAATGCATCCGGCAACGCCGTCCGCAGA
>ERZ772772.290-NODE-290-length-30989-cov-3.201623_pt1 | contig 30989 bp, 29 predicted proteins | sample MGYA00511484_ERZ772772 | MGnify/ENA primary metagenome ERZ772772 (study PRJEB29015, sample SAMEA2737913) | human oral metagenome | biome: human oral; feature: human-associated habitat; material: dental | place: China | collected 2088 ... | reverse complement strand
GCGTTATTATTTTATTCACGGTCTTGTTTTTGCCCTCAAAGCCCACGATGGTTTTGATTTTAGCGTATTTGGCGACGATGATGCCGCGGTCGCCCGTCGTGGTCTGCACCGCGATGTCGTATTTTTGCTTTTTGATGGCGCGGATAAACTCCTCAGTACTGCTCTCGCTGCCGTCCTGGGCGTAAATTTTGTCGTCTTTAAAGATAAATTTATAGTTTTGTTCGCTGCCGTCCGTCACGAGATAGACGTACTCGCACTCCTCGTCGTAGAAGTACCCCGAGATATCGCGCTCGCTCACCGTTTTGCCTTATATGCTCGGCGCGTCTTTACCGCGTTTGGCGTAGAAATTTCGCCTAAATTTTTCAAATTCGCCCGCCGTTATCGCTTCTCTCATCTGCCGCATCAAATTTAAATAATAATGCAAGTTATGCAAGCTCGCTAGGCGGAAAAACGTCAGCTCGCCCGCGCGGTATAGGTGGCTAAGATAGGCGCGCGAGTAGTTGCGGCACGCGTAGCAGTCGCACTGGGGATCTATCGGAGCGCGGTCGGTTGCAAATTTTGCAGACTTGATATTTATCTTACCGAAACTCGTAAATAGCGTGCCGTTGCGCGCGTTTCGCGTCGGCATCACGCAGTCAAACATATCCACGCCGCGAGCCACGTTTTCTACGAGGTCTTCGGGAGTGCCTACGCCCATGAGATAGCGCGGACGCGCCGCGTCGATGTATGGCATCACGGCCTGTACGGTGTCATACATCTCTTGGTTGCTTTCGCCTACGCTAAGACCGCCGATAGCAAGCCCGTCAAAGGGCATCTCGCACAGCGCTTCGGCGCAAAATTTACGCGCCGCCTCGTCCGTGCCGCCTTGGATTATGCCGAATATATTTTGCGTGAGCCCTTCGCCTTTACTTTGCTTAAATTTATGATAATCTATCGCCTCGCGCGCCCATTTTATCGTGCGTTTTATGCTTAGCTCCACGCGCTTTTTTTCAGCAGGAAGCGCGACTAGATCGTCTAGGATCATCATGATGTCGGAGTTTAGGTCGTACTGGGTATCTAGCACCGAGCGCGGCGTGAAATAGTGCGCGCTGCCGTCGATGTGGCTTTTAAATTTGATACCGTTTTCATCGGGCTTTGAGATTTTACTTAGCGAAAATGCCTGAAAGCCGCCGCTATCGGTCAATATTCCTTTATTCCAATTCATAAATCGGTGCAGTTCGCCCGCTTCATGAATCAATTCTGTCCCCGGCCGCAAAAAAAGATGGTATGTATTGGAAAGAATAATTTGCGCCCCCATCTCTTCCAGTTCTTCAGGTGTTACCGTTTTTACTGTAGCCTGAGTTCCGACCGGCATAAACATGGGCGTTTTAAATACTCCATGCGGCGTATGTAATAAACCGGCACGAGCGCCAGTCTTTCTATCCTCTGCTACTAACTCATAATTGACAACCATTTAAACCTCTTAGCGCAAAAACATGGCATCTCCAAAAGAAAAGAACCTGTACTTTTGGCGGACAGCTTCTTCATAAGCAGCCAAAATATGTTCTCTCCCGGCAAAAGATACCATCATCATAATCAGAGTTGATTCCGGCAGGTGAAAATTCGTCACGATAGCATCTACCACCTGCCACTGATATCCGGGATAGATATAAAGCTGTGTCCAGCTGCTGCCGGCCTCTACTCTTCCTGTTTGCCCCGCCGACTCCAAAGTTCTGACAGAAGTCGTACCCACAGCAATGATCCGTCGGCCTTCTTCTTTAGCCTCATTTACTTTTTGTGCTGTTTCTTTTTCAATAGTATACCATTCCCGATGCATTTCGTGATCCTCAATATTCTCTTCTGCAACTGGTCGAAAAGTTCCTATTCCCACGTGGAGTGTCACAAAAAGAAGTTCTGCCCCTTTGTCTTTCATTTTTCCCAGAAGCTCAGGAGTAAAATGAAGCCCTGCTGTCGGTGCGGCGGCAGAACCCTTAAACTTCGCATATACCGTCTGGTATTCATCTTTATTCTCCAGCTTTTTATGGATATAAGGCGGCGTCGGCATTTCTCCCAGCTGATCCAGCCAATTATCAAAATCACCGGAATAATGAAACTTTACCAATCGGCCGCCAAATTCCGTCTTATCAATAACGGTACATGAGAAATTCTCTGAAAATTCTATTTCCTGACCCGGCAATGCTTTACGACCCGGATTTACAAGAATTTCCCAAACATCATTTCCTTTCGGTGTCAAAAGAAGTGCTTCCACTTTTCCGCCGGTTCCCTCACGCCTGCCAAATAATCGGGCAGGAATAACTTTCGTGTTATTGAATACAAACACGTCTCCCGGTCTTATTTCATCAAGAATATCTCTGAATCGACGATGTTGCCATTCCCCTGTTTTTTTATCCACCATAAGAAGCCGACACGAATCACGCGGTTCTGCCGGCTGTTGAGCAATCAGTTCCTTGGGGAGAACATAATTAAAATCTTCAAGTTTCATTACTTACTCCAAATACATACAAATATATCAATATATCTTCTCAATTTTGCTGCCTGTAAAATAGTGGAGCAGAATTCTTTTATAATACTCTTTCCCGTCGCCGTTCTTTTCCGCCATCGCTTCCGCCCCCCACTGGGAAAGTCCCAATCCGTGACCAAATCCATACCCGGTAATAATTAAATTGTTACCTTTTGCAGAAATATCAAAAAGTGTACTGTCCAAGTCAAATGCACTTTGGATTACTTCTCCGGGAATTATTTTCCTGCCGGATTTTCCAGTAATTTCCATCGTCTTAACTCGTCCTGATATTCCCCGGTCCTTCGCTTTATTATTCCCCATGCGAAGCCTGGAGAGACCTATCTTTTTTACCTTCCCCACATGATACCCTGCTCGTGAAATCGCATTGGAAAATGAATCAATCGAAACAATTTTGTGCCATGGGCGATTAACTGTAGAGCTGCTCTCCTCTTTTACTCCCCGCAGATAAGGGACATATGATCCCCATACATTTTCACTGTCTTCTGTATATCCGCCGCCATTCGCATGAAAAAGTGCATCAATAGCCTTTCCATTATAAGTAATTATCTCTCCTGCCGTTTCTTCCACTGCTTTATTCGTTGCCGACGTTTCCACAGAACAGCCACGATACACCTGTGACCGGGTATCATCTGTTATATCATAACCGGCGGATCGGTATCCATTCTTGTGATAAACAGCATAAGTCCTTGCCGCGACAGCCTGCGCCTTAATGGCATCAGGCTTCCATGAAGGCACGATTTCACTGGGAACTACGCCCTTTAAATACAACTCCATCGGCACCCGGTTCACAACAGTAACACCATTATTCCATGCAGAAGGAATTATCTTCATTTCGCCACGATACCTGTTTCCCTTTACAGAGAAAGCTTCTTCTCCATTTCCTGTCGTAAAATACACAGGAGCATTAAAAGCCTTCCCTTCTAAAACTATATTTTTCCCTTTCCGTGATACAGAAATCCGCTTGCCGGCATTATAAGATTTCCATACTTTGCCATTCGTTTCAATTCGGAAATGACTTAGTCCCTCAATCTCTACCTGCGGCTGTCCGGAAAGCAGTCCGACTTCCACATCAGGCCCTTTTTTTTGCACAGGCTTAATCTTTGCAACATTTTTAACAAATCCTGATAAAAGCTGTACCTGTTTCTTTTTTACGGGAATAGACTCAGCACTTACGTTAACTGAATTTCCTATTAATACTGCAAAGGTTATGCATGCAGCAGCAACAGCTATATTTTTTTTCATATAATCGTTCCTTTATTCATTCTTACCGGATAAATGATCTTTAAATAAATATATTTTTATTTTCTAAAAAACAAATTTAAAAGAATTGTTCCTACAATACTGATAACTAAAGATGAGACGACAGGAAAGAAAAACTTCGTCTTTCCCCAGGACCAGTGAATATCCCCCGGCAACTGCCCCAACAAGAAAAATTTGCTGCTGAAACCTATTGCCACACCTGCTATGATCATAAAAATTCCGAAAACAATCAACATTTTTCCAAAATCCATTATCCCCCCTCAAACAGTTCGTCTTGAACCGTTTCTTTACTCCATATCGCACCTAAATGATCATAAGCCGCCTTGGTTGCAATCCGCCCTCTCGGTGTACGGGAAATGAATCCGATTTGCATCAGATACGGCTCGCATATATCTTCAATAGTAGCCCGTTCCTCACTAATTGACGCAGATATTGTGTCAATACCCACAGGCCCGCCATTAAATTTTTGTATAATTGCTTTTAATACTTCCCGATCAATCAAATCCAATCCGATATCATCCACATAAAGCGCAGAGAGAGAGTCTGCCGCAATCTTCTGTGAAATAACGCCTTCCCCTTTTACCTGTGCAAAATCGCGAATACGTTTTAATAATCGGTTCGCGATTCTTGGCGTTCCCCGGGATCGACGTGCAATTTCTTCCGCTCCCGTCTCTTCAATTTCAATATTCAAAATCCCTGCTGCACGAATCAGTATATGCTTTAATTCGTCTGCCGTATAAAACTGCATATGATTAATAATACCGAAACGATCCCTAAGCGGAGCCGATAAAGCGCCTGCCCTGGTGGTCGCGCCAATCAAAGTGAATGGCGGCAGCTCAATGCGTATGGAATTAGCACCGGCGCCTTTCCCCATGACAATGTCCAATGCGAAATCTTCCATGGCCGGATAGAGTATTTCCTCTACACTTCGATTTAAACGGTGAATCTCATCAATAAATAAAACATCATGTTCCTGCAGCGTGGAAAGGATAGCAGCCAAATCTCCGGGCCTTCCGATGGCCGGCCCGCTCGTTACCTTAAACTGGACTCCCAATTCATTAGAAATAATTTTTGCCATCGTGGTTTTTCCAAGACCGGGCGGTCCGTAAAGCAATACATGGTCAAGTGCTTCTTTTCTGGATCTTGCGGCAGAAATATAAACATGCAGATTCTCTTTAAAAGTCGACTGTCCAATATAGTCACTTAACCGCTGCGGACGAATAGTCTGCTGCCACTCATCCCGCCTGCTTTCTTCACCTGCAGTAATCCGTCCTTCTGTACCTAACATTTCTATATGTTCTTCTCCGCCAAGGCTTTTTATATATTTGTTATTCATAAGTACCTTCAAGCAACCTCTCTTACCCCTGCTGAAATATCAGTACAACTTTATTGTTTTCCAAACTCACGAAGAGCTGCACTCACCAATGGGGAAACATCTTTATATTCTATTGACAGCTTTTTCAGTACCGGTTGAATTTCCATATCTTCATAGCCAAGCGCACGAAGGTACTTAGCCGCATCGGCAGCAATACCGCTTTCATCCGGCTTTCCGGCCGCCAATGATTCCGGCTCATCCATATCGCCTTCTGCGAAATCTCCTACCTTATCTTTTAATTCCACCAAAAGCCGTTCAGCCGTTTTCTTGCCCACACCGGGCAGCTTTGTTAAAACTGATAAATTTCTGTTCCGGATACTCAAAACAAAATCCACCGGCTCCATCACTGAAAGAATGCCCATTGCCACTTTAGGTCCTATTTTAGACACCGAGATAAGAATAAGGAACAGATCATATTCTTCCTGTGTCAGGAACCCATATAAAAGTATAGCATCTTCTCTTACTGCCATATAAGTCAGAAGCCGTACAGGCGTCCCTAAATGAATTTTCTGACGGCTCATTTCTGAAATAAATACACGGTATCCTATACCGCCGGCTTCGATGAAACAGAACTCTTTAGAAACAACGGTCGCTTTACCTTTTATATATCCAATCATAATTTAAGTCTCCCATAAACAGAATCATGTTCTGTTCGATAAATAGAAGTAAGGGCAATGGCTAATGCATCTGCTGCATCATCAGGATTTATTTTTGTATTTATATGCATGATACGCATAACCATTTCAATGACTTGTTTCTTTTCCGCGCGCCCATAGCCGGCCAATTGCTGTTTAACCTGTAGCGGAGTCACATTCACTACAGGTACGCTCTGTCTGTATCCGGCAAGAAGAATTACCCCTCTGGCCTGCGCGACTTCAATTCCTGTTGTTATATTCGTATTAAAATAAAGCGATTCCACTCCCATGAAATGCGGACGGTACATTTCTATAAGCTCAGCCACCCCTTCATAAACGATATTTAAACGTTCTAAGGAATTCTGTTCCTTAAATGTTTCAATCACACCATAGTTAATCGGTACAATTCTATTTCCATGCTTCTCTACGATTCCAAACCCGCAGCGTCCTGTTCCGGGGTCAATGCCAAGCACGCGCATAATGCCCTCCCAGTGAAATTATTTCTTATTATATCATAGACAAAATATGGAAATTCTCTGTTCCAAGCTGACATCTGCAAAACAAAACAGGTCCGAAGACCTGCTTCTCTTAAGTTAAAGGTTACGGGAGTCCGTCCTCCATTAAATGCGCATAATGTTCTTGGATCTTTTGGGTTACATCGCCCACCTTACCGCCGCCAATAGGGTTACCATCAATGGATAAGACCGGAATGATCCCATCCTGGGAATTTGTCAGAAACACCTCTTCGGCTGTCATCATATCTTCAAACCGCACAGGTTCAGATGACTCATCAATAGATGTTACCCCTGCAGATGGTGCCACACGAGTAAGCACAAGAGAACGGGTAACCCCACGAATCATATGCTCATTCGTTGCCGGCGTCCAAATAACTCCCGCTTTGACAATACATACATTTGAATGAGATGCTTCTGTCAAAAGCCCATCTTTAATAAAGACAGCATCATAACAATTTTTTTTCTGCGCCTCTGCTCTTGCCATCATATTATTTAATTGATTCAGACTCAAAATATCGCAGTGATGTCCGCGATCATCATCAAGTGTAATACAGTTCACTCCGGACTGGACTTTTTCAATTGCATTCAAATCAATAGGCTTCCCATATACAAGGACATTCGGTTGAAGCGCACTTCTTGCAGGGATAGTGAAGTTATGGTCATCACTCCCCCGAGTCACAATAATCTTCACATACCCTTCTTCAATTTCAGACTCTTCTACAACGACTTCTACGATTTCAGTAAATTCATCAGGAGCTGTTACGGGACGGATTCCTAAAAGGCGCATGGATCGATATAATCGGTCTGTATGATAAGAAAGCCCGAAAGAATGTCCATGGTGTATACGGATCCATTCATAAGCACCGTCTCCAAACTGGATCGCCCGATCATCAGCACTGATAATTTGTGAAAAATCATAGTAAAAATTGTGATTGTAATATATGGCAGTTTTGGTTTCTCCCATACAATTCCCCTCCCAGCAAACAGAATACAGAATCAATCGTTTTCTTCTGCGTAATATCCTGCTAAAATTACTATACCGTTATTGTTTTTCAGATTTTATCATTTTTATTTTTTCAATAAATAACGGCAGGAATGTTTTTAAATCCGCAATGACCGCATAATCCGCTGTTTCCATAATCGGTGCTTTCGCATCACGGTTTACCGCGATAAGAACATCCGCTTTTACTGCGCACAAATGCTGCATAGCACCGGAAATCCCAAAAGCAAAATATACCTTGGGAGAAACACCTTTACCGGTTTGTCCGATTTGATGGCTCTGTTTCTCCCAGCCAAGTTCAGCTATAGGTCTGCTGCATCCCACTGATGCGCCAAGCAGTTCCGCCAATTCATGAAGTTGTACCCATTCTTTTTCTGAATGAATACCGCGACCGCCGGAAACAATAACAGACGCCTCTTCCACCGGATTATCATCAGAAATTTCAGGCAGAATTTCTTTTAAAAGCGTGCCAAAATCTTCCAGCCCCAGCTGGACGGGAACATCAATAATTTCACCAATACGGCTTTCATCATATGTGGGATACCGGAATGTCCCTGCCCTGACCGTCCCTACCTGCGGACGGAAATCAGGACTGACAATATCCGCCATAATATTTCCTCCCATCGCCGGACGGGACCAGACAACCAGTTTCGTTTCCGGTTCAACAGATAATTCCGTTACATCTGCCGTTACACCGCAAACTAAGTCTGCCGCCATACGAGGAGCCAAATCCCTGCCATAAGGATCTGCTCCAAACATCACGATATTGGGTTTCTTTTCTTTAAAAAATCCCGTTAAAGCCTTCTGATATGCCACACCATCATAATGCGTAAAAATCGGTGCATCCATAACGTAAACGAAATCCGCACCAAGATGAATAAGTTCTTGTGCTTTATCGCGAATCTCACTTCCCACAAGAACAACGGACACCGATTCATTCAGTTCAGCAGCCAATTCACGGGAAGCTCCAATCAATTCCCCCGTAACTTTCTGTATTTCACCATATTTAGGAATGGCAACAACGTAAATTCCTTTATAATCAGAAAAATCCATACTTACCCTCCTAAATTACAGAAATTTTCCTTAATGCTTCTATCAGAATATCTACCGATTCTTGAGGATCTTTTTCCTCAATACGAAGGTTTTCCTTTTGTGGCGGTACTACGGGCCGTACACGTTTCACCTGTGTGGGAGAACCTTTTATTCCAATCCGTGCAGTATCAATATCCAAATCCGCCGCTGTAATGATATGAAGTTCAGCATCTCCCTTGCCCAAAATTCCTTTTATCGAGGAATACCGCGGTTTGTTAAGTTCCGGCAAGGCGGTTACTACCGCAGGAAGTTTTAATTCAACAACTTCAGCACTGCTTCCATTTTGCCTGGTAACAATAAGACCGCCTTCTTTTTCAAAAGAAATAAATGAAGCACCACTCACATCGGCAATCCCGAGTGTTGCTGCTATTTCAGGCCCTATCTGCGCTGTATTACTGTCAATAGATTCTATTCCGCAGAAAATCAAGTCAGGCATCCCTATTTTAGAAATGGCTGCAGCAAGGGTATAGCTGGTTGCCAAAGTATCCGCTCCGCCAAAGGCCCGATCTGTTACCAGATAAATATCATCAGCCCCCATAGCAACCGCGTCCCGAAGAACGGCTTCCGCCTGCGGCGGTCCCATGGTAATCACCGTAACCGTTCCACCTATCCGATCCCTAAGAGATAAGGCTGCTTCCAACGCATTCAAATCAACAGGATTCATAATGCTATTGGCATTATTACGTTTAAGGCGCCCCGTTTCCGGATCCACTTCCATTTTGGAAGTGTCTACTACCTGTTTAATACAAACGAGAAACTTCATGACATCCCCCTTTATCTATTAAACCATATGATTCAGTATATCATACGGGCATGGATTATGCATAAATATCACGCCTCGGTAACTCATTCAGTTTCCCTGCTTATGCAAGACTTCTCCCACTACAGATTGGGGGCCCAACAGCTTTTTGAGTGCTATTTCAGAATCCGCACTGAAGTCCAGATAAAACTCTCTGCTCATTGTAATCTTCTGGTGTGTTCTCTCCAGATGAAGAAATACAGGAACATTCCCATGATTTTCTCTCAATATGACCGACAACCGATTACTTACGGCATCAGATTCATGGGCAGCATCGATATAAAGATGGACTGACTTATACATCGGACGTACTACTTTATGGAACTGTGCCAGCGGTATAATCTCCTCAGCCAATATTCTTACATCCCTTTCATTCGCCTGCACACGTCCGCGGACACACACCGCGCGGTCTTCAGAAACCATCATACGTGAGTTTTCCCATACAGAAGGAAATATGACCGCTTCCATGGCTCCTTCATAATCTTCCAGACTTACATACCCCATAGGCGCGCCTTTTTTAGTTGTCATACTTTTGACGCGGGTTATAATCCCTCCAACAGAAACCATCTTCCCGTCATATTTCATCCCATCACTCAACAGTGAATAAATAGGCGAACAATATTTCATCTGCTGCTTATAAGAATCAAGAGGATGCCCGCTTACATAAAATCCAAGCAGTTTTCTTTCCGAATCGATCTTCTCCGCCGCCGACATATCTGGTAAATCGGGATAAACGATTGTTTTTGCCTTTATTTCTCCACCAAATAAGGACAATTGTCCCGATTCCCTGTCACTTCGCGTCACTGACGCATTATTTAATGCCTGGGGCAGCACTTCGATAAGCTGTCTGCGATTATAGCCAAAAGAATCCATAGCCCCGCAGCGAATCAGACTTTCACAGGCGCGGCTGTTCAATCCCTTGGAATCAATCCGTTCCAGCAGATCGGAAATAGATTTAAACGCGCCATCTTTTTTCCGTGCGCCGATAATGGAATTTACGATTCCTTCTCCTACATTTTGCACACCGGCAAGACCAAAAAGAATGGTATCCCCATTCACGGAAAATCCCGCTTCACTTCGATTTACATCAGGCGCCGCTATTTTTACTCCTGCACGTCTTGTGTCGGAAATATAACGGCTGACCTTATTACGATCCCCATTATAACAAGTCATCATAGCTGCCATGAACTCAGGTCTGTAATGTGCTTTTAAATATGCTGTCTGCCAGGCAATCCATCCATAACATACACTATGTGACTTATTGAATCCATATCCGGCAAAATGAACCATCAGATCAAATACACGGTTAGCAATTTCTTCACTTATTTTTTGTACTGCCGCCCCTTTAACAAACAACTCACGCTGGGCCTGCAGTATTTCCGGTTCTTTATGCCCCATCGCGCGACGAAGAAGATCCGCCTGACCAAGACTGAATCCCCCCATAACAGACGCAATCTGCATAACCTGTTCCTGATACAGGATAATCCCGTAAGTTTCTTTAAGAATTGTCTCCAACGAAGGATGCGGATAATCAACTGCCGTTTTCCCATGCTTGCGGTTAATAAAATCTTCCGCCATGCCACTCCCCAGCGGTCCGGGGCGATATAAGGCTACCATAGGAATCAAATCTTCAAAACACTCAGGTTCTAACTGCATCAAAAGCGATGTAAACCCTGATGATTCCGACTGAAATACCCCCACCGTATCTCCGGAGCACAGCATTTTACAAGTCAATTCATCCACATGAGGAATCGCTTCTATGTCAAGCGCAATTCCTCTGTTCGTCTTAATCATTTCTAATGCATCATGAATAACCGTAAGATTGCGAAGACCTAAAAGATCCATCTTAAGCAGTCCAAGCTCTTCGTCCAAGTCCTTTTCATACTGGGTTTGGATAAAATTATCCTGGGTCAACTGTATAGGAACATATTCTTCGACCGGTTCGGAACAGATCACTACGCCTGCCGCATGGGTTCCCGAGTTTCTTGAAAGGCCTTCTAAATCCAGACAATGGTCGATCAAACGATGTATATTACTATCAGACGCATATAATTCCGCAAACTCTTTTGACCGTTCCAGCGTTGTCCTCAGCGTAACTCCGGGACCACTCGGAATCATTTTGGCAATCCGATCCACTTCCCGAAGCGGCATGCTTAACACACGCCCGACATCCCGAATTACCGCACGGGCAGCCAATGTACCAAAAGTAATAATCTGCGCCACATGGTCTTCACCATATTTTTTTGCTAAGTATTCAATGACCTGACCCCGCCCTCTGTAACAGAGATCCGTATCAATATCAGGCATAGAAATCCGTTCCGGATTTAAGAAGCGTTCAAAAAGCAAATGAAAACGCAGCGGATCCACTTCCGTGATATGGAGAAGGTATGACACGATACTCCCTGCAGCACTTCCTCGCCCCGGACCGATAGGAATACCGTGTGTTTTCGCATATTGAATGAAATCCATGACAATGAGAAAATAATCAGCAAACCCCATCTGGTTTATAACGCCCAGTTCATAATCAAGACGCTCTTTTTCCTTATTCCCATAGTTCGGATATCGCTCAGGAAGAGCTTCTTCACACAACCTGCGCAAATAAGTTGCCGCGGTTTCTCCTTCAGGAACGGTAAAAGACGGCAGCTTGTGTTTACCAAAAGTAAATGTGACATTGCACCGTTCTGCAATTCTCGCTGTATTCTCAATGGCCCCGGGAAAGTTTCCCAAAAGCGCTTTCATCTCTTCTCCGCTCTTACAATAGAATTCCTCATTCGCAAAACGGAATCGACCGGGATCATCCATCGTGTTTCCCGTTGATATACAAAGTTTGATCTCCTGACTTCCCGCATCCTTCTTTCTGGTATAGTGAAAATCATTGGTCGCCACGAGTCCAAGTCCATATTCTTTGGCAAGTTCAGCCAGCACAGGCCGTACCGCCGCCTCTTCCGACAATCCGTGGTTTTGTAATTCTATAAAGTAATTATCTTTTCCAAACGTATCCATATAAAACCGGATAATTTTTCTTGCCTGTTCCAAATCTCCCTTTAGGACTGCCTGTGGCAATTCGCCGCCGATACAAGCCGACAATGCAATAATACCTTCATGATACTTCAGAAGTAAATCATGATCTGCCCGAGGTTTATGATAGTATCCTTCCGTCCACGATTTTGAACAAATTTTTATAATATTCTTATAACCAGTGTTATTCTCTGCCAAGAGAATCAAATGAGCCAACTTTTCTTTTTTATCGGCATCCTTAATGAAACGGCTCCCCGCTGTCACATATATCTCACAACCGATAATCGGCTTAATCCCCTGTTTTAAGCATTCTTTATAAAGGTAAACAGCTCCATACATAACGCCATGATCTGTAATGGCTATCGCCGTCTGCCCCAGTTCTTTTACATACGAAACAAGTTCCTTGATTCGACAAGTTCCATCAAATAGGCTGTACTCTGTATGAGAATGGAGATGAACAAATGAATCCATACTATCCTCCAATTCATTAACTATACACAATCAAATTACAAAAAGATATTTAGCATTTCAGTATTTATCATACCACAGGGATAATTCTCCACCAATAAAAAACAGGCTTTAACCTTATTTTTCTCTTGGTTGCCTGTTTTCCGTTTTTACTCAACTTTTTCTGATCTTTTCTTCTTTAGTACCACTGAACTACCGCTCTTTTCCGCTTCAAGAACATCATCTTCCGATAAGTGATCCGTATCTAAAACGATTTTCACACCCATCCGATCCAGCATTTCATCAATAGTATGCTGCGTTTTAAAAAATTCACCCATTTTTAGCTCCTTATCCTCATTTTCATTCAAATATGGTCTTCCCAAACATATTCCACTTTATGACGACACATCCGCCAAATAAATACGATACCTGTCCATACGGCGGCAGCTCCGATAATCAAACTCATATCGACTTTGATTACAGAATCCTGCGCTGGGGAAGGAAAGCTTAACATCATGGTAAATAAATAGATACACACGGCACCCCACTGCGCAATATAGGACAGCAACATCCCCGCATATACATGTCTGGCTCTTACGGAAAAAAACGCTATGACTGAAATAATTACAACAGATGAAAATCCTGACAGAAGCATATCTGTTCCAAATATTTCACGATTCCCCAAAACATACCATGCACCAAAAACAGCAATAAATGCCATCAATGAAAGAATATTGGTTACAAGGAAAGTCGCCCGAAATCTTTCCCCTAATGGGTTCGCTGTCTTACAGGCTCCATAGATGGCACCGACCTGAATACAACTCATAAACAACCAAATAAGGCCAAACACACTTTTCGTTGTAAAAAGGTCCCGATTGGCCAATTCCAACGCAAGAACCCCTGCAGAGATGACATTAATGATTGTGATAAAACGGACTCCTCTTAATAGCAAAGGCTGCTGGAATATATTCCCCCAAAAGGCTGCCGCTAACCGCACAATCATTCCCGTAAGAATAATCCCCAAAGGCCAAAATGTGCTTTCCGGAATATTAAACCGACCATTCGAAAAAAGTGCGCCAGTCACCCCCGCGCAGAGAAACGCCCATGCTTCATTTCCGTCTAACCCCGGTTTTAAAAGATTAAGCGCCGTCTTTCTTTCCTCTTCGTTTTGCGCAACCATCGGTGCTACAATAGCTACGCCAAAATCCTGAGATTCCAGCCACAAATATATGGCAAGAAAAAACATCGGTACAAATAATATATAATCAGTAGAATCCATCATTCCCCCCTAATCTGTATCGGAATTTATCGGAACAGCTTTTACCCCGAAGTATGTCCATATTTTATCACAAATAAAAAAGAAATGAATCTCATGGCTTTTCTCGCACCGCTTTGTTATGATAACTGATAAGAGGTGATTTTATGTCTAACTTATTAAAATTGACCATAATCCTCACAAAGGCTAAAGTCGCAGATATTGCAACAAGAAGATTATTATCCTTTGGTGATAAAATGATAAAAACAAATTCAAAAAGGCGGTTCACTCCGCTCCAGCCGATTGCAGGCGTTTTCTGGCTCTTACATCCTCGAAAGGCACTTTATTTCTTTATACTGCAGAAATCTCTGACGGTTGCATGGTCTATTACAAAATCCATCATCAATAAAAAAGTTTAGAATGCAATCCATATCTAATTACGCAGCATTTTTCGTATTTCATCAGCAGCTTCCAATATCGTTCCACCGCCATGCACGGCATATAAGCACAAAGCAGCAAGACAAAATATGTCATTCTTGGTATCTGCATATACTGGATAGGAAAACACTGATTCCTCTGCAAAAAAACTGTTTATTTCCATTTTGGTAACACAAGTGATCAGCTTTCTCGTTAAGGCTCCTTCATAGATAATAAGACCCTGCTTTTCCATGCACCGGGCCGCATGAGCAAAAAGCCCCGACTCCTCCAGATCCTTCGTTACAATCACAAAGGAGTCGGCCGCTCTTATCCGTGCCAATGCTTCTACACGATTACTTAATACAGACTGATGTCCGGCAAAAAATAATCCCGCTTTTATTCCCTGCCTATCTAAAAAATGGCAAAGGGATAAGGCCTTTTTTTTTGCAGATTCATCAGGAACCATAAAAACAATCACCAAAGACATTCCCTGGTTTTCATCCGGATACCGTTCTGCCAATTCAGCCAGCTGTTTATAGGAAATCCCTGCCAATCTGTTCACACTTTCATGAAAAATCTCTCGGTTATGCCGAGAGATCGTAAATAAACGTTAAAAATGATTAAAAGATTTACGCCCAGATGGTGCCAACTGCCCTTCCATCGCTTTAATCATTCGTCTGCGTTCTTCTATATCGCTCTTTTCACGTCCCGATATAACGGCACCCCAAATAAGGCCTACCGAAATAACATTAGTCAACAATGACGTACCGCCATAAGAAATAAAGGGCAATGGAATCCCAGTGACAGGAAAACATCCAATGACCATTGCCATATTAATAATTCCCTGTACAGAGATAAGCAATGTCAATCCGTAAACAAGTAAAGATTCATAAGGTTGTTTCAACTGGCGGGCGCAGGAAAACCCGCACATAAGAAATCCCATGAACAGGCACATAACAACAACTGAACCGATGAATCCAAATTCCTGGCTGAAAACTGCATAAGCAAAATCTGTATGCTGTTCAGGAAGGTATAAAAATTTGTACACCCCTTCCCCCGGTCCCTGCCCCCAAAATCCACCGGAACCGACTGCGGTTAAACTCCGTACAATCTGATATCCCGCCCCCAAAGGATCGGCAAACGGATCCCATAATATAGCCATACGCTCCGCGCGATAAGCAGAAACAACAGCCAGATATCCCCCAAGACAAACTGCCGTCACAATTCCTGCCAAGATCTCCAAAAACGGCATCCCCGCAAGAATATAAAGCAGTCCCGGAAAAAAAAGGATAATAGCCGCCGTTCCCATGTCAGGTTGGAGCAAAACAATCGTTGCCAAAACCGCAGGACATAATATCGGCAAAAAATGATGGACAAGCCCCCTCCTTTTCCGACGCTTTCCCATAGGGCGATTCAATATACCATAAAAAACTGTAATAGGCTCTTTATTATTGATCCGTTTCGCCAAAAAAGCAGCCGTCCAAATAATTCCCGCAACTTTCGCCAATTCCGAAGGCTGCAGTGACATGGGGCCCAACATAATCCAGCGATTCGCACCATTAACACTAATTCCCGCAAATTTAACAAGAATAAGAAGCAGAAATACCGCAATAAACCAAAGCCAAGTACCTTGCCGAATTTTATTCGTTCCCAATTTAACAGCAATCCAGGCTGCAAAAATTCCTCCTAAGAGAAACAGGATGTGGTTCGATATATGTTTATATGCGCTTCCGCCGTCATAAATATCCATATAATATGTCGAGCTGTATATATTTAAGCATCCTATCACTATAAGCACGCCGGTAATCGCAATAAGCCACCGTAAAGAATCCGGTACATACTTCATCTTATCGGACGCGTGGCCACGAGACGACATACAAGGTTCCCCTTTCTGCTGAACTTTTCTTCATACTCTGTTTCCACATCGCCCTTCACCGGTTCACGGTGGAGATCGTAAGTAATGAAAGAAATCTTCCATCCCATTTCCTTGAACTCCGCCAAAGAAAAATCAAAGAGGTCTTTATTATCTGTTTTAAAACGGATTTCTCCGCCTTCTTTAAGTATCCATTCATATTTTTTCAGGAACTCTCTATAGGTCAATCGCCGCTTCGCATGTCTGGCTTTAGGCCAAGGATCGCTAAAATTCAAATAAATGACGGAAACCTCTCCCCGGGCAAAAATATCCTGAATATGTTTCACATCCCCTAAAATCAAGCGGACATTGGCAGCTGGCGGATCCATCTCTGCGGTCTTCTTGGCCGCATAATAAATGACACCTTCCTGTACCTCCATTCCTATATAGTTGATATCAGGATGAACGCTTGCCATGCGGGAAATAAACCGTCCCTTTCCTGTACCGAATTCTACATGAATTGGGTTCTCAGGTTCAGGAAATAAAGTATTCCATTTGCCTTTCAGCCGTGTCGGCTCCTCCAGGTATAAAATATCCGTATAATCCTTTATCGCTTCATCTATCCAAGGTTTCCTCCGAAGACGCATATATCCTCCACCATTTTATTTTTCTTATTGATTATAGCATAACGACCACCGCATAAACCGATTGTCTGAAGGCCGCTACTTTTGACTGACGCCTTCATTTCTAATATACGTTACCGGCTGCGTTCGTAAAAATGTCTGATCAAAATTGTTCCAATTAAAATTCATATGTCCCGCTTCTTCTGCCGCCTCCATTCTTTTTCGATTCCACAACCTGTCGATTTCTTCCTTATTTTCTCCTACCTGTTCCCTATCATTCCTAATCATTACGTTTCCATACATCGTCATTAATGTGGTTACATCCTTATCAAAATCAGGTGAAAACAGATTACATGCTGAATCATAATGGACAGCGGTCAATCCCATCATTCCCATCAGCGTATCATACAGCATATCATTGGAAAACGGTACGTTCCTTCTCGCCTCAATCATCGCGGCCGTCTTCGGATTTATCCGATGATAGTCCTCAGACATATAAATCCAAAATGGAATATGAACCATGGTGAAATTAAATTGATCCGCATTGTGTCCCGGTCGGGCCGTCACCTCTTCACCATGATCGGAGAAATACATAACAGCATCAGCATGCAGGTAATTGGTGGCCTCATTCATGATAGATTCCATCACATAATCATTAAACAGAACTGAATTATCATATTCATCATTCATAACCTCTGCCGTTTCACGTTCTTTAGATGTATCAACCGGCCAATGATAGAACTCTCCGGGATAGCGGTCCCAATAACTGATATGGCTCCCCATCAAATGAATGACGATCAGCTGCCTCCTGTTTGCAGGATCCACTTTCCTTAAATAAGGTATCAGCGCAGTATCGTAATCTTTCGTAATTACATCGGTTCCTACATATTGATTAAGCCAATATTGGTCATCACACTCAGAACCGATAGCACCGATAGGCGTATCCCATATACCGAAACGGGACTGATTAGATATCCATGTAGTTTTAAATCCCGCTTCTCTTGCCAAATCAATAATAGAATAAGCATCAGACAAATTCATTCCGTTATATTGGTTCTTCTCCGTCAGCGCACAAGTGAGAACTTGTACCGTCTGCGTATAGCAGGAATAGACATGATTAAAAAACGTATAGTGGGGATCTATGTTTGCCTCTGTTTGAAACGGTGTCGTTTCCCTTTTATATCCATATACATGCATATGATCCCGCGTAAGCGATTCTCCTATGACCAGTATATATACTCCATCAGGAGCTGCTTTCAGCTTTGCCAGCACATCCGGATCCGTAATGTGCATATTCCGCCTTGCTTTTAAAATGGATTGATACTCGCCAAAGCTTCTTAAAGTCTGATATGCCTCAGCATATACATGGGCAATACGCGTACTGCTGATAGAAAGTACAGAAAGCCCACAATTCGCAAAGAAGAAGAAAAGCAATACAAACCAGGCCTTTTTGGATACAATTTCTTCCTGATGAAAGCTGTACCTGCTAATAAGGAACACCAATGCCCCCAACAGGATCAGCGCGATAATCCCGCCTGCCAATCCGGCATAGGGAAGATTTACTTCCATGTAAGAAATCGCTTCCGATATATTTGTCTGCGCCATGGCTATCATCATATTCACTGACAAAAGAGCCTTAGTCGTCATATAATACCCGATATAGCTGAATTGGATCAGCACATATAAGAGAATGAAAACCATGCAGATAATCCGGGCAATCATTCTCCACCTATGCGGCAGCAGCCATGCAGCAGTAAGACAGGAAATAAAAAGATAAAGAGGCGTGCTAAATTCCCCCGATAAATCTGCCATATCCAGAGTGACATTAGCTTGTATAGATAAATAAGGCACAATAAGAGAAAGCCCGAATAAAAACGTAATCGTAAGCCACAGTGATACAATCGCTTTTAATAAATGCCGTCTGATGAAGTATGCAGTCACGAATCCTGTTTGTAGAAAAAGCAAAAAAAGTTTAATTAATGAATATGGCTGATATCCGCCGGGCGCACCAAAATACCAGCTCAAGAAAAATGTGATTCCTACAGGTATGAATGTGGCAAATGCCCACCAGTATATCCAATGTATATTTCCCGATTTATCTACATCCGGCATATGATTTATAGTTCCTCTGATTTCCATGTGCATAAAACCTTTATTCCATGTGATATTCTCATTTCATATCTCTGATTATTCTAACACAGCCGTAAAGAAATCATATTCATATTTCCCTACCACAAAACAAAAAGATGGTATCCGTAAAGAGATAACCATCTTTCCTCTCTTTTATATGAATATACCTCTAATTTGTTAACGATCTCAAAGGCGCCGGGATCCTTCCGCCCCGGGCAATAAACTCATCAGCTTTAAACCGATTGATATCAATAACCGGCGCATATCCCATAAGTCCGCCGAAATTAACCATGTCTCCCGGCTTCTTTCCGGGAGCTGGAATCAGTCTTGTCGCTGTCGTTTTGTTATTAATCATGCCAATTGCGGCTTCATCAGCAAGAATAGCCGAAATCGTCGCTGCGGAAGTATCTCCCGGAATCGCTATCATGTCCAATCCGACAGAACATACGCAAGTCATAGCCTCCAATTTTTCCAAAGAAAGACTTCCCCGTTGCACCGCTTCAATCATACCAAGATCTTCACTAACCGGAATAAATGCACCAGACAAGCCTCCGACACTAGAAGACGCCATAAGGCCTCCTTTTTTCACCGAGTCATTTAAAAGTGCAAGTGCAGCGGTCGTACCTGGGCCGCCACAACTTTCCAATCCCATTTCTTCCAGTACTTGCGCTACACTGTCCCCGACAGCCGCCGTCGGCGCCAATGATAAATCAACAATACCGAAAGAAGCATGAAGACGTTCTGTCGCAACTTCCGCTACAAGCTGCCCTAAACGTGTAATCATAAACGCCGTATTCTTTACCGTCTTTGCCACAACATCAAAAGGTGCACCTTTTATACTTTCCAAGGCCTTTTTCACGACACCGGGACCGGAAACACCGACATGGATGGCAACATCCCCCTGCGTCACTCCATGGAACGCGCCTGCCATAAAAGGATTATCTTCCACAGCATTACAGAATTCAACCAACTTTGTACAGCCATACGCATCTTTATCTTTTGTCAGTTCTGCCGTCTCTTTAACAACTTCTCCCATACGTTTTACAGCGTCCATATTGATACCTGCTTTAGTTGAACCGATAGCGACAGAACTGCAAACGCTCCGCGTCACGGCTAAAGCCTCAGGAATAGAATCAATCAGCACCTTATCCGCCAATGTCATCCCCCGATCGACTAGGGCGGAAAACCCGCCAAGAATATCTACGCCAACTTCATCAGCTGCCCTTTGAAGCGTTTCAGCAATGGAAACGTAGCTGGAACTCCTGATTCCGCCTGCCACCAGTGAAATCGGCGTTACAGAAATCCGCCTGTTGATAATCGGTACACCGTACTCACGGGATATATCATGGCTTACCTCCGCCAGATCTTCCGCATTACGGCAGATTGTATCATAAATGTTATTACACAAAGTTTTTTCATCAGAAGAAACACATCCGAGCAGCGATATCCCCATCGTTATCGTCCTTACATCCAGTTTATTCTGATCAAACATACGCTCCGTAGACAGGATATCCTCAATATCTAATTCAAGCATGGTTCCTCCTCAAATGCGATGCATAGCATAAAATATGTCTGCAAGCTGTACACGCACATCCACACCCAGTTCTTTACCAAGCATTCCCAATGCATCTTGTACATCTTTAAGAGTTCCCTTTGCCTTTTCCATATCACAAATCAGGATCATATCAAAAATTCCATCCAAAATCGTCTGAGAAATATCCAGTATATTAATATTCTGCAGTGCCAATTCTTTAGTAACGCCCGCAACGATACCGACACTGTCCGCGCCGATAACCGTAACAACAATCTTTTTCATACCCGTTTTCCTTTCCCCTGACAAAAGTCATAATTCAATACTTAGTCATTATATCATATAACACCGTATCTTTTATTCATTAGCATTTCATATTCATTCATCTTTTTATCCCCATAAACAGTATCCTTCACTCTTTTCTTCTATAAATAATGAAGAGAACCGTGTATAATAAATAACCAAAGAATAGCTCGTTTATCTTTCAGAAGGAGAACTTATGAAAAGTTTAAAATATATTTCCTGGAATGGACTCCGCGCTTGTATGAAAAAAGGCTTTATGCAGTCTTTTAAAGAGTTGGATGCAGATTGCTTCTGTCTGCAGGAAACGAAACTCCAACCCGACCAGATCGAGCTTGACCTCCCAGGTTATTATCAGTATTGGAACAGTGCAGTAAAAAAAGGATACAGCGGAACTGCATTATTTACTAAAATAAAACCTCTCTCTGTTACCTATGGTATCGGTATGGAGGAGCATGATCAAGAAGGACGGGTCATCACAGCAGATTTTAATGACCACTGCCTGGTAACCTGCTACACACCAAACAGCCAGCGTGGACTGGCACGGCTTACATATAGAATGAAATGGGAAGATGATTTTAAAAAATATCTGCTTGATTTATCTAAAAAAAAGCCGGTCATTCTCTGCGGCGATTTGAATGTGGCCCACGAGGAGATCGACCTTGCCAATCCGGCATCAAATCATATGAACGCAGGTTTTACCGATGATGAACGTAATAAAATGACAGAACTCCTTTCCGATGGATTCACTGACTCTTTTCGCTATTTACATCAGGACAAAAAAGATGCCTACTCCTGGTGGAGCTACTTTGCAAAATCCAGGGAAAGAAATATCGGTTGGAGAATTGATTATTTCCTCGTCTCCGATATATTGCAGCCGCGGATTAAAGCGGCAGAAATCCATTCTTCCATTTTGGGCAGTGACCACTGCCCGGTGGAATTGGATATTGAAATCTAAGATATACCTGCAAGATTCTAATTATTTATACCATTCAGAAAGAAGGAATTTAAATGACGAATGTACTCATCGTGGAAGATGAGCCTGCCATTTCCGACATGGAAAGGGATTTTCTTGAAGGCGCGGGATACAATCCCTTCATTGCGGAAAACAGTGAAGAAGCATTGCACATGATGCGCAGTGAAAAGATAGATGCCGTTATTCTTGATGTCACCCTGCCGGGAGAAGATGGATTTTCCCTTTGCCGCAAACTGAGAGAAATCACAAACGTGCCCATTCTTTTTGCAGCAGCCAGAACAGAAGACTCTGATATCGTCCGTGGGCTGGGACTTGGTGCCGATGACTACCTGCTTAAACCGCTGAAAGGAACCATCCTTATTGCCCATTTACGTGCGCAGCTTTCTGTCCACATGCGGATTAAAGCGGAACAACTCAATAAATCCATGCCGGAAGAAGGAATTACTATCGGAGACCTCATCATCCGCCCCAAAGCTCGGCAAGTCATCCTTAATGATAAAAATGTATTGCTTACAGGCAAAGAATTTGATCTTCTCTATTTCCTTGCCACACATCCCAATGAAGTATTTTCAAAAGAGCAGCTGTTCGAACAGATATGGAGCTTAGATCCCATCGGTGAGCCGGCAACGGTTACAGTCCACATTAACCGGCTCCGTTCCAAATTAAAAAAGGTATCCGGCCGTGCTTACGAACGGATTGAAACTGTTTGGGGCTCCGGCTACCGGTTTCATGGAAATTGATTCTTTTGAATGGGCAATACCATCCGATGAAGAACTTTACACCATTGCATGATACAAGGATAATATTATGAAAATTTTAATTACAGGCGGCGCAGGATTTATCGGCTCCCACTTATCCGATGCGCTCCTCGCTGCCGGGCATGAGATCACAATCATAGATGATCTTTCGAGCGGAACAAAAGATTTTCTTCCCAAAGAAGCGGAATTTCTCAAAATGGATATCCGGGATGAAAAACTGACGGATATCTTTAAAGAAAGACATTTCGACATCATCTATCACGAAGCAGCGCAGACCATGGTTCCCGCTTCTATTGATAATCCCTATCTGGACGCGGATATAAACATCAGCGGTATGCTCCGTGTACTGGAAGCCGCACGCAAAACAGATGTGCAAAAAATTATCTTCTCTTCCTCCGCCGCGGTTTATGGAGATAATCCCGCGCTCCCTCTTACAGAAAATCTGATTCCCGCTCCCAGTTCTTTTTATGGACTTACAAAGTGGATGACGGAAAAATATCTCGCTCTTTACCATAAAATTTACGAACTCTCCTATACCGTCCTCCGTTACAGTAATGTGTACGGCCCCCGGCAAGGTGCTGATGGCGAAGGCGGTGTCATTTATATTTTTGCCAAATCGCTCGCGGAAAACAAACCGATTACCATTTTCGGAGACGGCCAGCAGACCAGGGATTTTATTTCCGTCCATGATGTTGTTTCTGCCAACCTAGCAGCTTTACATCAGGCAGACGGCGAAATCATAAATGTCAGCACCGAAACGGAACTGTCACTGAACGATTTGGCTTCAAAAATGATTGCGGCTGCCGGACGCTCCCGAAAACTTCTCCATTACGGTTCCCCACGCACAGGCGACATCTATCGCTCTTGCCTCTCTAATCAAAAAGCGAAGACACTGCTGCATTGGACTCCTTCAAGAAACATCAAAGACGGTCTTACCGAAACGATTCATTTCTTTCAGGACAGACTCTAAATGATACAAAAAAGCATTTCCCTATGCAGACGCATGAACAGAAATGCTTTTTTTACTTATTATACGAGATACTCCGCCAAAACTTTAGCTACTCCATCATTCTCGTTAGAGTCACAAATGCTTCCTGCTGCCGAACGGGCATATTTGTCCGCATTTTTTACAGCATAAGAAATTCCTGCCATTTTCAGCATAGATACATCATTTTCTGTATTACCAAAAGCGATGACCTCAGAAAGAGAAATATCCCACATATTGCACAACTTCTGAAGCGCTGCCCCTTTGCTGACTCCTTTTTTATGGACATCCACGAAATCATCTCCCGGGAATACGACTTCTACCTCATCTGAAAAATTCGTCTCTATGACCCTGCGTATCTCTCTGCGGACCGCTTCGGACCCATCCGCAAAAATCAGCCTCGTTGGCTTTTTCTTCGGATGGTAAAATGTATCTCCCAGGTATGCCACAGCCTTGGTTCTGTACTTCTTATACTTTGCTTCCGTTTTATCGGGCTCTGGCAAATAGACCTGGTCATCAAAAAAAGTATGTACCAGCCATCCTTTTTCTCTTGCTGTCAGAAGAATCTTTTCTGCCACGGAAATATCTATCCCATCCTGCCATATCGGTCTCCCGGAACGGCTCATCATGATCCATGCGCCGGTATAACAAATCAAAGGTGTATCAGAAAGTCCCAATTCTTCTGCCTTGGGACGCGCCGCATCAAACATTCGTCCCGTCGCCAGCACGATGCGTATCCCCCTGCGTTCCGCTTTCCAGATAATATCCTTGGAGTAATCGGAAATCGACATGTCATCACGAAGAAGAGTTCCGTCCAGATCAATCGCCGCCATTTTGATTTTCATTCAATTTCTCCTTTATAGTCCATCATCTATTCGCTATAATAGTATGTATCTATTATAACGAACGGAGTACATCCAATCACATGAAATATCGGTTACTGCTTCTTTTAGCAGCTCTTATCTGGGGCTTTGCCTTCGTCGCGCAAGTTATAGGCATGGATTCCATCGGCCCCTACGCTTTTAACGGGATCCGTTTCCTTTTAGGTTCCCTGTCTCTGCTTCCTATTATTTATTATTATCCTTCCGGCAGAAATCCGAAAAAAGCTTCCTTTTCCATCTGGGTTGCCATTCTTATGGCGGGTATACTTCTCTGCGGCGGCGCCACTCTTCAGCAGGTCGCCCTTCAATACACCACGGCATCAAAAACAAGTTTCCTTACTGCCACTTACCTGCTCATGGTTCCGGTCATCGGTCTTTTCTTCGGACAGGTACTGCGCCTGAACCATATCTTCGGTGTCATTCTTGCCATGGCGGGGGTCTACTTTATTTCCATCACAGAAACACTCGATATCGGCTATGGAGACTTCTTAGTACTTCTCTGTGCCGTCTGCTACGCAGCCCACATCATTCTCCTCAACTATCTGACGCAGCGTTTCCCGCCTGTCACACTTTCATCAGGACAATTCATGGTCGTAGGTATATGCAACCTTATTCTGTCCTTCTTCTTTGAAACCGTTTCTATTTCAAGCATACTGTCCTCCTGGTGGCCCATTTTATATACAGGCATACTTTCTACCGGTGTCGCATATACCTTACAGGCAGTGGGACAGAAATATCTCCCTGCCACGGAAGCCACCATGCTCCTAAGTCTGGAAATGGTCTTTGGCGGACTCTGCGGCGTGCTCTTTCTGAATGAATCCTTTACCGGAAAGCAGTTCATCGGTATCCTCTGCATGACAGCCGGCGTATTTTTTGCGCAGATACCAAGCCGCACTATACTGCCGCTGAAAAAATGAAATAGCCAACTTACGAAATAATACAAAGGAGCAAAATGATCCTCTCCCCTTACGATTAAAGTCATTACAGCGAGTATCCTCAATCGCACTGCGTGCGCCAGCTCCTTATAAAGAAGCCTTTCAGCTTACCTTTTAGTTTCATAAAGTATTTTAGCGAACCGTTATTTAGAAAGGTGGCTTAATAGTAAAAATAAAGAAATGTGAGAGCCCCCTTATCTATAAAAGGGGACCGCTTGTGGTGGGTGATGCTTGCATGTGTCCGTGACACAAAAAATTAGAATGATTCTTCCATGTGTTCATTAAATATTTTATCCATGAAAATACAAACATTTTCAAACTTTGTATCTATTTCTTTATTAGTAAATCGAATGACCCGCAATCCATAGGACTCCAACTTTTCCGTACGTTTTTTGTCACATAAAAATTGGTTTGCCCAATAGTGCTGCGCACCATCAATTTCGATAACAATACCTGCTTTTGCACAATAGAAATCAACAATATAAGAACCGATAACCATCTGTCGATTTATAGTGAAAGGCAGTTTCCGTAAGTAATCATACCAGATATGTTTTTCCTGACGAGTCATATTTCGTCTGAGCCTGCGGGACCGTTTCATGAGTTCATATCGTTTAGGTACCTTGAGAACAAGCATATATCCTCCATTTAGAAATAACTATTCAGCCATAATATAACATGGCCGAAGACAGATGCCTATATACTGGTATAAATACTTAGAAAGATTATCTCTTTTACGATTTGAGTTACTTGGACAAGCGAGTATCCTCAGTCGCACTGCGTGCGCCAGCTCCTTATAAACAAGGAGCCTTGCTGTATCTCATCTTTTCTCATAAAGTATTTAATACGAACCGACATTTAGAAAAGGAGTTCTAACGGTAAGAATAAGGATTGAGTGAGCCTCCTTATCTATAAGGAGGGGGACCACGTCAGTGGTGGAGGATACTGGCTCGAGGGAGTGACACGAAAGGTAAGAATGAAACTCTCTCCTCTGTCAGTCGTCTGTCGGCTTTTGTTATCTGTTTTATTAAGGAGCAGAACGACGCGTAAAAATGGTTCACTTGTCCTTGCGTCTGGTGGGGGTGATATACCAGTAGCACCAAAACGGCACCAATTAAAAAATCTCGAAGAATTTTTCTCTATACAGGAGCTTACCATGAAAGAATTTACCATCACCAAAGCAGAAGAAGGACAGACGCTTTTCAAGTACCTTTGCAAACTCCTGCCCCAGGCTCCGGCAAGTCTGTTCCACAAAAGCTTCCGCAAGAAAAATATCACATGGAACGATGAAAAATGCACGGGAAAAGAAATTCTCCGGGAAAAAGACAACATAAAAATATGGTTTTCCGATGAAACATTCCATACATTCTCCGAAAAGAAAAACGCAGATCCCTCACAAAAGAAATCTGCCTTCCCCTTTTCACGACACATCATCTACGAAGATGAGCATATCCTTATCGTAGACAAACCGGCAGGCATACTGACCCAAAGTGATAACTCCAATGAATTATCCCTGAATGACGCTCTGCTGGACTATTGCCATTACAATAATCATTCCACAGCGAAGCCATCCGTATGCAACCGTCTGGACAGAAATACAAGCGGTATCGTTCTTTGCGGAAAAACTGTCAAAGGTCTGCAAATGCTGAATGAAATCATCAAGAACCGTACCCTTCATAAATACTACCGCTGCATCGTCTTAGGAGAAACAAAAGAACAGGACACCCTGAAAGGCTTCCTCAAAAAAAATGAATCAGCGAATCAAGTCACTATCATTACAGAGCAAAAAGACAATGCTGTACCCATAGAAACGAGGTACAAAAGAATCTCCACCATAGAAAAAGCGAGGACGATCTGCTCTTTGCTGGAAGTCCGTCTCATCACCGGCCGCCCCCACCAGATCCGCGCCCACCTCGCCTCCATAGGTCATCCCATCTTAGGCGACAGAAAATATGGAAATAAAAAGAGCCTCGAAATCTCCAAGGCCCTCCACATCCCCCACCAGATCCTCTGTGCCTGTTCCGTCACATTTCCGGAAATGGATGGAATATTCAGCTATCTGTCGGAGAAAAAATTTAACATACCAATAAAATACTATTCACTGAATAATACCCAATAACAAGTTTACCTATCACATCAGCATGTCTATATGCTAAACCACTTTGGAGTTACAATTAATGACTAGGTCTACTCAATATATTTTTAATTATAGATTCATATCCGGGAAACAACTTCATTTGCGTATATCCCATTTTTTCTAACTTTTTATTGTATTCATCGGCTATTTCTTTAGAGAAAATGAGTTTATAAAGTAAAGGTAAATTTTCAGTTGGATTTCGGTTGCAATGTTTTTTATAGTCTTCATACATTTTATTGTGTTCCTTTATATATTTTTCTAACAACTTACTTAAACAAGTAACATTTTCTTTTCCCTTCAAAAAATCGTTAAATCTGGTATCTCTCTCATCAATATATGATTTTATCGAAGATGCCTGATTATATTTTTGCCAATCACAAACTAAATTATATTGCCACATAGAAAGAACCCCTTTTTGAGCGTTGATATTATCATTATATTTGTATCTTGGTTTATAGAATATTAATGGAATACTATCATTATATAACTGATATATTAATGTATCCTCTATGGAAGATATATTGAGCATTGCATCGATCTTTTCATCTTTCTTTTCATATATCTTTTTATTCCTACAAAATTTTCTTATTTCTTCCAACTGAAAATCTTTAAAATCTTCTACAGCTGATGCATTTAAAAGCCAAACACTCCTTAAATCATTATTTTGTGAATCATTATCTTTTTTCCGTAAACATGCAAAATATAATGCCACATATATATCCTCCGTCCAATCCAAAAATCGTGTTTTCATGCCATAATGCTGCGCAAGAGCCAATAATTCAAAAAAATTATTATTCTTTCCATCGTCTATCCACATATAATCATCATTAATCATACTCGATAAATCATTTATCTCACTAATAACGCGTTTATCAAAGAAATGAACTTGAGGAACATATAATCCCTGCTCATTACATTCCCTATAGAATAACTTTATGTCATTCGCTTCTTTTAAAAAGGTTATTCCATTATCCTCTTTTTCATTTCCATTATTATTGCGTAAAGCACTAGGAATAAGATCATAATCAGATTTTTGTCCTCTAAAAACCCATCCGCTCCCATTGTAGTCCTCAATAAACTTATCCAACTCTTCCATTTGTTTTATTTCTATTTCTTTAATGATATCCATTTCCCTCTCCCAATGATATGCCAATCATTATATTGTATTTAAATTATTTTAAGAAGATTTTGCTGCTTCTCCATTTTTCTAAATCTTACTTTATACTTTTAAGGCTTCACCTGCATTTGACATCCTGAACACACTGATAACAAAATCTTGCATCATATATTCCCTCAGCATCTCCTCGTTCTACAAATTCTATCTCAAATAAAAGTATATTATTTCCCTTGTTCTTTATATAATATATTTGCAATAACTCATACGCTTTTTACCATTATACATCTTTTCAAAAAGCATTATAGGGATTATTTATTGTACTTGAATTATGAACTGAAGCCGTAAATAATCCCATTTTAAAAAATACTCCTTAATATCTATTCAATAATTGCCTCCGTACTATCAGAAATAAAATTACGCGCCTGATCTACAGATATTGTTCTAATTGCAACTTCTGCCCTTGAGTAACGATCACAATTAAACGCATAATACACATCACTATTTTTTTCTTTTATGATAAAACCCCTGGCATTTCCTTCTAAAAAACCAAGACTATCAATTTCATCTTTATCTATATCAACATTTTGGATAAAGTTCACGAGTTTATTCTTTATTTCTTGATTATCCTCAACTGGAATATTCTGTGCATCTATATAGCGAGAAAATACTATACCAGATATTATCTTGTCTGAAAGTATCTTTACGAAGTCTGCACTAATCGAATCTAAGTCATCATATTCATCACATCTTTCTTCTTTTAGTTTTAAAATTTCGCATTTTTCATTTTTTGATTTCTTATACCATTCTATTGCCATGTCTATATTTCGATCTATACCATTCCCCCGATGATAACAATTCCCCAAATTCATCATCGCTTCCTCGCATCCTGCCTCCGCCGATTCACGGAAAAGTGTAGCAGCCCGTTTCTTATTAGGAAGAACGCCAAATCCATAATAGTAGCATAATCCCAAATTATTTTTTGCTACTATATCCCCCTGTTCCGAAGCATTTTGAAAAAAAGAAAATGCTTTCGCACAATCTTTTTCTGCTCCCTTTCCATTAAAATAACAATCACCTAAATTATTCTGCGCCTTTATATTTCCCTTTTCTGCTGATAACTGATAATACTGAAATGCCTCATTATAATTCACAAGTTCACCTACTTCATCATATTCTTCCTTCTGATAATAAGCATTCCCCTTAGCTAAGAGTTCTTCTGCTGCTTGTGTTTCATCAACTTCCAGTAAATTTTCATTATTCTCTCCACAAAGTGCTTTCTTATTACCCGGAAATACCAGTAATTGATTTTCTTCCGCTTCTCTCAGATTATAGAGTAAATCCAACATCATATCATAGCAGTTTACATCCATATTTGGATTCACCTGTGCTTTTTCTGCCATGTATTTATAAGTGAGATTCACACTAATTTCTTCTTTATCGGCAGGTACTCGATTGTCTTACAAGTAATTCTCTACGGTATCTACTACATAGCGTTCTTCATTTTTCAGCAACTCCAGTTTTCCCAATGTTCCCATAGAAATCAAATACCTAGGATCTTCAATTTGTTTTAATTGCTTTCCTTGTAACAGTTTCTCCTTCAAATCGGGTCTATCGGAAATCGTCTTTAGTACCGACATATAATTGACCTGTTCTTTGGGCTGTAAATCTACTGTTGACATGGCTGTTTTCAATAACAGCAAATCTTTCGTTTCCCACACGCCTTTTGTAATATCATAAAAATCTCTTGTCAAACACACCATTTTTCCGACAGTATCCAATTCGGTATATTCCACGCCGTCCAAATCCTGATATTCAATGGAATTCTGCCAGGTCAGAAGATTTACATTTTGCTCCAATTTGTCTATTCGTGTTTCTAATTTTACCAATTCATTTCGATTATATTTAAAGAAACGTAAAAGGCCTTCATAGATATAGGCAAATTCATCATTCACTATATTTAAAGAGGCGTTCAGCTTATGATTTACTGCTGCAATCAGGTCGAAAGTCATCAGATTTTGTTCCGCCAGTTTCTGCAAAGTTCTTTGCGAAGCATACTGGGCGGCGGCTCTGTTTTCATTGATTTTATTTTGCAGTCTGCTGTTATCTCCGCTGAACCCACCCCACAACCTTTTAAAAAATCCTTTGCTTGATAAGGCGGTCTGCGCCTCATCAGCCTCTGTCATGCAGGCAATACTTTCAAAAACGAGTTTATTGATTTCTTTACGGTTTCCCTTATGCTTATGAATGATTCTGTCCAATTCAGCATCCAATACCCGGCTTTCTTCCGGTGATAATACATCCGTCTGTACTATATCCAATTCCTTTTTCATTTACTGTTCCTCCATGATTTTTTCCAGCATCATTTTATAATCCCGCAATCTTTTCTCGCTTCTTTCCTTTCTCTCTGCATAGATTTTTTCATCATTCTGCATA